>MDTD01160031.1_pt1 | contig 29325 bp, 17 predicted proteins | sample 811221 | NCBI WGS metagenome assembly MDTD01 (sample SAMN05326646, study PRJNA326480) | marine metagenome | isolation source: seawater | place: Pacific Ocean: South West | collected 2011 | reverse complement strand
CGATGGTCGGCAGGCGCCAGCTTCTTGATCCGTTCAAGAGCTTGCTTGGATTCAGGTGAATTCAGATTTTCGATGGCGTGGTAGAAGACGCTCCCGTGTTTACGATCCGATAAGGCGGCCTCCACCAAAAGATTCAAGGAACGAGGGTGTCCTGATTGGGCGATGTGGTAGGCGCTGGCGACACGCACAGCTTCATCGCCAGTTTGAAACGCGTCGATGAGCACTTCTTTTGCATATGGCTCTTCGTTGTAAGCCAGGGCATCCATGGCACGTATTTTTACGAATCCTTCGGGATCTTTCGTTAGATCGGCAAGTGCATTGATCTCTTCCGTTCCGTTGATTCCCCTCAGGACTCGAACCGCTGACACTCGGAGCTGGAGGTTGTCGCTTTGGGTGGCATCGAACGCCAGGTCACGAACTTCATTCGGAGCATACCAGGCATAACGGGACAAGATCTCAGCGGCCTCGTCACCAGTGCCGGCGGCCGCTTCCAGGAGAAACTCTCGGTTTTCGGGTCGATCCAAGCCAAGGCTTGCGATCATTGTGTGGCGCCGGGGACCTGCCGGAAGCGTTCGGATGTGCGCAAGTACCTGGCCTACGAGTTGTGAACCGCCATCTTTAGAGATGGCCGAGACGATGGAGCGCATCTGTCGATCAGGCTTTGTCTCCAAAAGATTCATGATGTGTTTGTCGGAGGAGGCATCGTTTTGCTTGGCTAAGATTTGAATGAGCCTTTTTGTACTTCGGGAGTCTTTGGTGTGGCGCAGTTGTTCGATTGTAAGCTCCCGTGCCACTGTTGGGCTGATGCGGTCATGGCGGACCAGTGCCGTCAATGCATCCAACTGAAGCGAGGCTTGCCCGGTTCCAACAATGTCCAGCAGTGCTTGAGTGGCTCGTTCACCATCGATGCTTCCGAGAATGTGGCAAAAGCCACTCTGACCGTTTCTGCCGAATTTTCTGATGGCCTTGAGAATGTGTGGGATGGCCTTCTCACCGACATGGTTGGCGAGGATTTGACTTGCCTTTGTGCTCATCTCTCCGTCCGATTTGAAAATGAAGTCAGAGAGTGCGGTTGTAAGGATCCGATGGGTTGGCGCCTGTTCCATCGCCTTTAATACGGATTGAATGATGTCTCGTCCGCCATCAAGTCCATCCACAAGAGCCTGGATAGCTACGTCGTCCCCTATCTGGGCGAGCGCTTCGGCCGCGAAGATGCTCGTTCGGCTATCTTCCGCGAAGAGGATGTTTATTAACTCGTCCCGGGCTTCTATGGAACCAGTTGCAGCCAACCCCTGGGTTGCCTCCCCTTGAAGAGAGCGTCGGCCATGTTGAGCGATGCGCGATAGCCTATCTACCGCGCCAGATGGCGCCAATTGGGCGTAGCTTGCAATGGCTGCTTTTGCGACATTCATTTGCTCATGGGAAGTCAGTGATTCGAGTAAACGCACGACGGTTGGGTCATTGAATGCAGAAAGTCCGCGAATGGCTGCCAGCCGCACAGCTCCCCCGTTCTCCCGATGAGCGATATTGAGAAGTGTACGACGGGCCTTTAGCGTACCCAGTGTTGCCAACGCATGTGCAGCGTCTGCCGCACCTGCCGTACTTCGATTCTTCATCATGCTGAGAAAATAGGGAACGTGGATATCGTCTCCGAGCTGAGCGAGAGCCTGAAGTGCATCATGTCTCATACGAAGAAGGTCAGCGTCGGCTATTTCTTTAAGCCAAGTGATCGCATTGGAACTTCCAGAATGGCCGAGTGCACCGATCGCCTGAGCACGTACCGTCCTCATAGGGGATTCGCTGAGTCCGATGAGAACATCTGAAGCCTCGGTATTACCAATCTGACCAAGCGCAGAGATGGCGGCACTTTTTAGTGAACCATGCTCTCCTTCTGCGATGTCGGCCAGGAGCGGAACTGCTTGGTGAAGACGTGCTTGACCGATCTCCTTGGCCAGTCGAATTTTCTCCGCATCGGTTGAAGCGTCTCGAAGATCGCGAAGGAGGTCTCGTTTCGGTACCTGTGCTTGGTGGATAATTCCGAGGCGCTGTGGATCGGGGGCAGGTTCGACTGCGGGACGAAGCTGTCGAAGTTCGCTCGGACCTTGGTTGGGTGACGGGGATGAACCCTGCGGACTACTTCCCCACCATGACATCAGATAAATAACCGCTGCCCCAGTCAAAGAACCAATAACGAACGCAACGTTTGACCTCATTCATCCCACTCCTCAGCTCAAGTCTCCTGTTCAGACGTCTGGAGTCGTGAAAACGATCTAGAAAAAGCTGATGGGCTCAGAACCGGTCAGGCGGAGCGTAAACTAGCGTTCCCAACCCAACGCCTCGTCCAAAAGGGCGCGGGAGCGCAACGGCCGCCCGAGGTGTTCCTCGATGAGCCGTTCCAGTCGAATAGCACTCCGTTGAGCAAGCTCTCGACTCATTGGCAGCCATGTTCCATTTAGCCATTGGTAGCAATGTTTCGTGGCGGGATCTTCAGGTCCGAACACGTCCTCAAGGGAGGGTAGGAATCCCGAAAGGAGGAGGGTACGGAGTTCAAACAGAACCAGGAGCGATTCGTCCATAGTGCGCGACGGATCGTCGAGTGTCTTGTAGGCTTTGTGGGTGAGATGAAAGAGTTCGGGCTCGACCAAACCCTGTTGGGTGAAGCCAAGAACGATTTCCGCCATGACGCTTGCCATCGCTACTCGCAGCAGATCGCTTTTCAAGATGGGAAATGCGTGGATGACTCGTGCATCATCTAGACGTGCAAGATCCCAATCAGGACGTTGACGGAAGGTGACTTCGACCAGCGTGAGGCTCTCAAGATGTCCGCGAAAACGCTTCTTTGCCCTTCGTGCATGCCGGGCGGCAGCCGATAGGCGCCCATGATGCTCCGTGAGCGCATGGATGATCACGTCATTGTTGACCTTATGACGGTCCAGGATCAGTGCATGCGTTGTCTCTTTTTGCACGCCCTTAGAACCAGCCAGCAAAGAGTCCGACGATACCGAAGTAGGTAAAGACGCCAAGGATATCAACGCTCGTCGTTAGGATGGGGCCAGTCGCGACGGCAGGATCGATCGACAGTTTATTTAACACCATGGGAACTGACGTTCCGATGACATTACTCATGACCATGCCTGCAGCCACCGAGAGGCCAATGGCGAGTGCGTAATTAGGATTGCCCGCGAAGAGCATGGCAACGCCACCGATTGCAACGCCATAAAGCACACCCAAAATGAGTCCGATCAAAAACTCGCGTCGCACAACCTCCCAACTCTTATCGGCATGGGCGATTTGGCCCACGGCCAGTGCTCGTACGGTCACGGTGGCGGCCTGAGTGCCAACGTTTCCGCTGACTCCCAGCACAAGAGGGAGGAAGAACGCGAAGAATACTTCCTGCTGAAGAGCGGCTTCGAAAATTCCCATTCCTGCAGCCGCGATAAGTCCTCCAGCGCAGCTTGCGAGAAGCCAGGGGAATCGGACCTTTACATTGTTTGTGACACCCTTGGTTTCGACCAAGTCGGTACCCGCACCCGCCATTTTAAGCATGTCTTCCGTGGCTTCGTCCCGAATAACCTCGATAATGTCATCAACGGTGACCACACCCACTAGAATGTTCGTATCGTCGACCACGGGTATGGCTAGAAATGCGTAGCGTCCAACGAGTTTCGCAACTTCTTCCTGGTCGGTGTCGACAGACACTCGAATTACGTCCCCTTCCATGATGTCTGCGACTCGAGTTGTCGGACGTGCTGTGACTAGTTTTCGAAGACTCAGTACGCCCACCAGATGGCCTGGTTCGTCGACCACGTAGACGTAGTAGACCATCTCAACATCGACTGATTCCCTAAGAATTTCGAGGGCTTCTTGCGCGGTGTTATCAGCCCTAAGAGCGATAAACTCGGGAACCATGATGCCGCCGGCGGTGTCTTCGCCATAGCCCATCAAGGTCTCGACCTCTTCAGCCTCGTCGGACTCAAGAATGGCGAGGACGGCGTTTTGCTGTTCCTCGCTCAGGTCTGCAATGATATCGGCCATGTCGTCCGAGGCCATTTCTGCGAGAATAGACGACGCTTCCGCTGGTGTGAGTGGATCGAGTACCGACTTCCCAAAGGGTGGTTCCATCTGGACGATGACATTCGCTTTTCGCGTTTCGGAAGGGAGACGTGCAAAGACGGAGCGCTGCATATCTTCCGTCATCGATGTCATCACCATGGCGATTTCTTCGTCACGGGTTTTGTCGATCAGTTTATCGAGATGGTTCCAGGCTTCACGTCGCAGGTAACGCCTCAAGCTCTCGTGGAGCAGCCGGGCGCGACTCGTCTGCATGGTGCTCTATCGATCCCGATTGGCGGTGAATGGAGAGGTGCTCTTGCTCCCCTTTTCTACTCGCTGTGTCTCTGTCGAACCGTCATTGGCAGGAGCCGTTGTCTGGCCGCCCCCGATGGACCATGCCACCAAAAGCATCACGATTGCAGCCAGAAGCATGAGTGCTTGAGTTGGCTGAAATCGTCGCTCAGGCTGAAATCCATCTCCGATGATTCTGGCGAAGTGTGCTTCGCGTTCCATCATTGGTTCGGGTCCTTGCCCACTGTGATTCGGAAGTCGTCGAACCAACTCGTCGCCGTCGATTCCTACGGTCTTCGCGTATGAGCGAACAAAACCGCGGACGAACACCAAGGCGGGAAGTGCGTTATAGGAGTCGTTCTCAAGAAGCTCCAGACTTGCCTTTGGGAGTTTGGTGATCTGAGCCACTTCATCGACGGTCATACCCCGAGATAAACGGGCTGCACGAAGCCTGGCTCCGACACTCTCCATGTTCAACTCCCTGGGTTAATCCGACGTACTCAACTCGGTTCAAAGGGTTTGCCCTTCAGCCCGATTCCTTCTGCGAATAAGGCACGGAGTGGATCCACTGTCAACGGAGGATTGGGTTTCAGAACCCTTGTGTTTTTCAAGGTTCTGAAATCATTGAGCAAATTTAGTCGATGGAGCGTAAGCCACTTACAGGGGTCTTTCTCGTCGCTTGCCACGCACTGTAGACAACAGCCAACAACGTACAGAGGAGTGTTGTGAGTGCAATTCCTGCAAGTTCGCCGATTTCCAATTGCACTGGAAGGCGGTCAATCAGGTAGATCGAAGGGTCCAGACGGTAATCGAATGCTTGAATTCCCCAGCAGATTCCGAGACCACCTAAAAGTCCAAGGACGATACCGATGCACGCTACGAGAAGGCCTTGGATTGCGAAGATTAGACCCACTTCCGTCTTCTTGGCTCCCATAGCTTTGAGAATAGCGATATCCGGCGTCTTATCGTGGATGACCATGACCTGACTTCCTACGACTACGAAACAACCCACCAAGATAATGATGAGAAAGAACATCGCCAAAACGACTTTTTGAAGTTTGAGGGCGCTGAATAGATTCTGGTTAAGTTCTTCCCAGTCCATCAATCGAAATTCTGGATGATAACCAAGATTCTCCTCTTGGAACTTCAGCATGGTCAGTCGCTGCATGTCGTGATTAAGCGATTCACCAAATCCCTTGGGTCCCGTCTGGGGTTGTGCCCAAGGACGATTAGCGGCTTCTTGGACGTGCTTTTCCAGCAGAAGAGAAGACGTTACCAGAGTCTTGTATTCGTAGGGGTCTATCGCTGCAGCTACCGCTCCCTTCGTTTTTTCCAGGGCCAAGAGGTTCTCTGTTTTTACCTCGATCCATCGAACCACCTTGCCACGGTTCAGAAAGCGTTGGGACGCATCGATATTTACGAATGCCAGACGTACGTCGTAGTCGTAGAAACCCGATTCAAAGATTCCCGTTACGCGATGGCGTGCACTTGAAGGCATCATGCCAACAGGGCCAACCATCTGGTTGTCGACACCCCGGAGCGGGGTAAGGAGGCTTAGGTTATCTCCGACCTTTGCGCTGAGCTTTTTTGCCAAGGCGGAGCCCAGTACAATCCCCGGTAAAAGGGCTTGGGTAGATTGAAACGATGATGTTCCTTTGGGAGGGATAGTCCCCAGCACACGGCCGTCGTCGGCCTCTAGCGTCATCGAATTCGTGTCGATGTCTGTCCGAAGACATCGAATCATCGCTTCACTGTCACCGAGTGGCATGCGTTTTGGAGTTCGGAAGATACGAAGCGTTGGTGTATCCGATGCTGATGACTGAAGGATGAAGACAGTGACGAATTCCTCGCCATAGAGTTCAAGCTCAAGGTTAAGCTCCTTCAGTTTCCATGTGCCTGCTTCAATGGATAGGGTGGGAGGCGGAGCTGACGGTGTGCCGAGTTGGAGTTCCTCACCGTTGCCAGGATTGCCCAAAGGATCGATCCAGGTCATTGTTACACGTCCGGATTTTGCTCCGCTTCGCGCGTCGACGAGTGTGACGCGACTCGCCTCTGAAGTAGGTGGAGTCTGATCTTCAATCCACCAATAAGCCTGCTCTTCGTGGAGTATCACGGTATTCCAGGTGTTGACGTATGGTTGGGAAATCCGGACCGCTTGTCCTCGTTTCTCCGCTCGAAGGTTTTCCTCCAGGTCACTTAGTTTCGCTCCGTCGAGCAGTAGGTCCGAAAGACCAATCACGTCATCTGTTGTCGGCAAATGAAGGCCCTTTACGACTGCGCCTGCTCGGTGGGCACCGGCAGCCAGCATCATATCATCGAAGGTCACGGGGCTAGCCGCCACCACGCCATCCGCTTGTGTGATGTCCTCGACGAGTGCTTCGTAATTACGGATGTCTGAGTTACTTCGGTGGACGACCAAATGAGGGTAGAGCCCGAGGATACGCTCTTGGAAGGCTTCCTGAAAGCCGCCTGTGACTCCGAGAACAACCGTTAGACTAAGGACGCCGAGCGCGATCCCTCCAATGGAAAGAAGGGTCACAATCGACAGCGTAGGACTGCGCTTCGAGCGCGCCATTCGGAAGGCGATGAAGAATGCCAGCGGAACTTGCTTGAGGAGCTTAATCATAGTCGGCCTGAGCGTGACTTACCGCGAGCCATGGCCCGAAGCAAGCGTAGATGCGACGGGGGTTAAAGTTGTTCCTGGGTTTTGGCAAGTTAGGCTTGTGGTGTGCCATCGTCTCGGTTCGTTAGCGTTCCCTGCTTTACTTCGTCCCGGCCAGCCAGTTATACCAGAGCACCCCGTAGAAAGAGATTTTGGGAGTGACTAATGGCGAAGCGCATCATTCAGGGCTTGACCCTACTCTTGGTTCCGACAGCATTAATTTTTGGTGCATGCTCGGATGATGGAACGACAACCCCCCCTCCTGCAGATATTCTGACAGCAGATCTACCGCTCAACGATGTGACGCTTCCAGATACGGTACTTCCGGATACGGTCGTCGATACGGCCCAACCCGTTGATACGGCTCAACCAGATACCTTCGTCCCGGATACGGCGGTTCCAGACGCTGGTGTAGACACAGCACAGCCAGACGCCTCGCCTGATAACACACCACCCACCGTCGCCAGTACAAACCCGGCTGCTGACCAAGGCGGAGTTTCGCTTCCGTTTACGATCACCGTTGTTTTCAGCGAAGCGATTGCAGCCAATACAATTGCACCTCAAACCTTTAAGGTTATCGGCCCCAACGGCGAGGAAGTTGTGGGCGAGCGCAAGGTGAGCGCGGACGGCAAAACATTGACGTTCATGCCTGGCGAGGACGCCGAACTCCAGTATGTCGCACCATATCGTATCTGGCTCTCGGGCGGGATTGTGGCGGATTTGGCCGGAAACAAGCTGGAAGAGAACTATGAAAGCACGTTCTATACCAGTGACTACCCCAACACAGAGGAATACAAGACCCTCGCCACGAAGTACGCACCGAGTCTACACATCGCGACCATTCCAGCGATCGGAACGTCGCAGCTTCAGCTTCCTTTAGCGTTCGATGCAGATGGAGATTGGGATGGTTCCAACAATCAGAAGTGGATTCAAGCCCAAGCCACTTCTGTGCAACCAGCCGTCTATTACGATGTGTTCGAAAGCCAAACCCATTATTTCATTCACTACCTGTACTTCTTTCCGTGGGTTAATCACACGAATGCATCCTATGCACACGCTAACGGTGCGAGTGGTGCGATGGTCGTCGTCGAAAAGGAGCGCGGTGAGACACTGGAGCGACCCATCGGGGTAACCACGTATTTCAAGAAGGGGCAGTTCGAAGAGCATTACGCCTACGTTACGACTGAGTCCGGAATCAAAGGTGGTGAAGGCAACAAGTTCTATAACTTGATGGGTGTCTACCCGCAGGATGAACTTTTCCCATTTAACCAATACGACGCCTACATCACGGCTGGACGTCATGAATCTTGTCTCTATATCGATAAGACTCTCTCACTTAATTGCGAGTTTGAGATGCCTTTCGAACTTATCCTCAAGGTGTCGGACGTTCCTTACTCCGTGACTAAGGGAGACGCAGGATGGCCTAAGGACTTATCCGAACTCGAGAATGAGCCGGAGGCGATTAGCTACACGCTAAAGAATGCAATTACCGAACTTTGGGTACGGAGAAACAAGGTCGGTGAAAACCATATTTGGGACGGCACCTACACCTACAAGTCAGGCACTGGGCAGCCGGTAAATGACCTGGATCTACCGAGCCAGTTTGTCGATCCCCTGGACGATCTCGATGCGTCCTTTGGACGGCCAATTTGGGCCTGGCGGCATAATCCTTCGCAAGGTGCCATCATCAACGTTGTGGACGGAGAAATGGGCGTAGATCCTGCGAATTACTACATGACGATGCACAAGTCTGTCAGTGCAGATACGGCCTTGGTTCCTTACGATCCCGCTACTGGCACTGGTTTTAGTACGCAATATTGTTTCAATCCGATCTTGGGAATCGATAAGCGAGACTTCGACCCTGCCTGCGGAGCTGAGGACTAAATGAACCCTGGTCAGCCCATCTCCCGTCCCTTGGGATTAACCCTCTTGGCGATGGCGAATATTGTGGTGGGAGTCTTCTTTGCAATCGTCGCGTTGATGACCCTGGTTCTTTTGACCAACGGCGCAGATTCCACGGGAACACTTTTGACCTCGTTCGTGGCGGGACTTGTATTATCGCTTGGAGCCATCGTCTCAGCCTTTGGATATCTTCGGCTGAGCGCTTCCAGAGGCAAGACTCTAGGCACTGTATTCGGACTGCTGGTCATCGCGTACGTAGCGCACGGACTTATTCTGAGCGGCACAGCAAATATCGTTTACATTGTGATGGCACTGATTGGATTCGGAAATACAAGCCTCGTGAACACGCTTTACAAAGATGTGTTCAGCGAGGAGTAGGCGTGAAGCACTCGTCATCGGTGAATTGGCGGCAGGTCGGTTTTATGACTCTGGCCGATTTGAGGCGAACCCTTCGTGGGGGCTCAGGCCTCTTCTTCCTATTCGTCATCATCTTAGTTGGTTGGATCCTATTAGCCATCGTCACCAATCCTCTTGACCGACTGGTACTTGAGGAAGGTTCGGGAATGTTGGCTCAAGCCTCGCCAGCGGTCATAACGCAGCAGATCGCCGTATTTTTTGGTCCGGTGATCGCCTGGTGGATTGATGCACCATCCGAATATGCGGACCCTGTTGTGCACTTAATTACTGCGCGACCCGCTGTCATGAGCCTGTTCCTGATCATGTTTGCCGGCTTCATTCCATTCACAAGCTGCTTGGTTGGTTGTGATCAAATGGCTGCTGACCTCGCCAACCGTCACGCCCGTGTGATTCTTCTCCGAACGGGTCGTGTTGAATTAATGCTCTCGAGATTTTTCGGCGTCGTACTCTTTTCGGCATTGGTGAGCCTTGTTCTTGTGCTTTTTGTCGCAGGTTTTATCGCAACCAAGCTACCCGGATTCGACCCGATGCTTCTGCTTCTATGGGGATTACAGGGATGGATGGCATTGGTCGTTATTTCTCTTCCTTACTTGGCCCTCACTTCCTGGTTAAGCCTGGTTGTTCGAAGTCCAGGCATGGTCTTCATTTTAAGCCTCCTGGTCACCACGGCATTCATCGTGATTACCAAAATTCTCGCGGGTCAGTTTGAACTTCCATGGTTGGAAAAGTTTAGCCCGTGGGGATGGAAATACGGACTCTTTCATCCCGATATGAGTGTCTTGCTAACGAGTTTGAGTGTGCTTCTTCTCTTCGCTTTTGCGCTCTTGGGGCTTGCTCGGTACAACCTCGTTCGGAGGGATTGCTGATGAGTGCCGCTCTTGAAGTGACTGAGCTCAGTAAGACGTTTGGTCACTCCGTAGCCCTTCGGGAGGTTAGCTTCAGCATTCCCGAAGGTTCGTTGTACGGACTCGTTGGCCCCAACGGAGCTGGAAAGACGACACTTCTTTCTTTAGTAGCCGGTTTTCTACTCCCTGATTCCGGAACGATTTCTATTCTTGGTCATGATGCGAGAACTGATCTTCCCGAGCTTCGTGGTCGGTTTTCTATGCTCGTACAGGACGCGATGCTCCCCAGAAATCGGAAAATACGCGAGACCCTCGTGTACCTTGCTCGTCTGGGGGGACTGTCCAAGGTTGAGGCGCTCCAGGATGTTGACCGGGTTTTGGCCCTGTGCGGTCTGACCGATCAGGCCTCGAAACGTTTTCGTGAGTTAAGCCATGGTATGACAAAGCGGCTACACGTTGCTCAGGCATTCCTTGGACAACCGGAACTCATCTTTCTCGACGAACCCACGAGTGGTCTGGATCCGGAGAATGCCTCTCAGATCCGAAAGATTATCGTTGAATTAGCGGGCGAAAGTACGGTCGTTATCAGTTCCCATAATTTGGCGGAACTAGAGGAAACCTGTACCGATCTGGTCATTTTAGATGAAGGTGAGGTTGCCTACGCCGGAAGCATGAGTGCGTTTCTAAGTGGCGGCTCTTTGCTTCGATGGACGGTAGATGTACCGGTTAGCGAGGCGTTATGTGCGTCTCTTCGGGGCTTGGAAGGTGTGGCTGATCTCGAGCTTCGTGATCCAACGACGTTGCATTTGACCTTGTCGGCCCAAGACGGAGTCCGGCGCAGAGAAATTGCAAAGGCAGCACTAGAAATGCTCCTAGCCCACGACGTCGTTCCACGAACGATGGCTGAGGGCGCGCGTTTAGAGGAGCGATTTCTCGAAGAGGTCGGCCGGTTGCCGCGCACCGATTCCTAACGAACAGAGATGGCTACGGCACAGGGAAGGTGTGGGTGGACACAAAGCTACCGGCCGACGCGCTTTCTCCCCCGGAAGGATCGGTTGAAAACGACACAGAAAACGAGTCTGCGGCATCTGAGGGAACCTCCCACACTGTGACGTCGTCTCCCGTTTGGATAGGAAGGGGAAGTTCGCAAAGTAAGGTACCACCGGCGAGGCTAACAAACCCCGATTCCTCGGATTGTTCACGTACCCAGAGCGTGGCGCCGTCTGGATCCACATGAGAATTTTCAGAATGATTGAGAGAATCCTCACCGAAGAGGCTCACTTCGACACAACCGGCAGAGATGAATTCGCCATTGCGATGAATAACGATGGCATCGATATCCGCGCCGGGTAGACCGTCAGCTGCTGTCATCGGTGCTTCATCCGCGATTGTGAGATAGCGCCATTCGCGAATAGTTTCACCACCATCGGTCGTGCTGCTCGCATCGGAACCGTCGTCGGCCTTATTCTGGGGAAGCTCGCAGCCCGTGATCGTCAAGGTGACGAAAAGAGCGAGCACGACTTGGAGGGGAAGGTTCATGGGGGCCGGTTTAGCAAGAGTGATCCGCAACATCAAGGCGATGTTTTGCTTTTGTCCACCGGACTGCGATACAACAAAGCCCCCTCAGGAGGCTCTCGTGCGCACTTGTCTTGTCTTATTTTTCCTCGGTGCTCTAGTGGCATGCGGTGATTCCTCACCTGTCGACCAGCCGGATGCATCAGTCATTGCTGACACAACGAGTAATCAGGACACCCTCGAGCCTGATGTTCAGGTCGAGCAGTGTGGTGATGGGGTTGCACAGCTTTCTCCCTGTGACGATGGCAATCCTTGTACCGAGGATGATAAGTGCTTCGATGGAAAGTGCGTCGGTGCACAAAAAGCCTGCGACGACGGTAATGTGTGCACAGACGATTCATGCGAGGTTCCCACGGGATGTAAGCATGTTCCGAACAAGGAACGTGTCTGCGATGACGGTAATATGTGCACCAGCGTGGATTCCTGTGTGGATGGCGCCTGTGTCGGGAAGCCTATGACACTGACTGAGTGCGACGACGGCAACGTATGCACCAAAAATGACGTTTGCGAGGAAGGCAAATGCCTGGGCGAGCCTCATGTCTGTAATGATTTCAATACCTGCACGAAGGACTTCTGCGACCCAGACCATCCGATGGCGAACGAGCTAAATTGCGTCCATCAGGCAATTCAGGTGTCGTGCGATGATCTCGACGAGTGCACCGAAAACGATGCTTGCATTCGTGGTGAATGCCTCGGCGACATCGTCGTTGACAAACCTTGTGTCGACGGAAGTTTGTGCACGGACGATGGCAAATGCCAGGAAGACGGTTCGTGCATTGGTTCAGGGAAGATCTGTAACGATAACAATCCTTGCACGCTAGACACCTGTGAAGCTGATGACGGGTGCCTTTTCACGCCGGATGTCGATGCTCCCTGTGATGATGGCGACCTATGCACCATCATCGACCTGTGTCAGGCCGATGGCTCCTGCACAGGGTCGACCAAGTGTTTGCCCAAAACGCCCTGCGAAGTCGTGGAGTGTGTCGCCGAAACCGGTGAATGCATCACGACACCGAAGGACTGCAATGACAATAACCCGTGCACGTCCGAGGAGTGCAAAACTAATTTGGGGTGTGTTTACACCAACGTGACAGACCCGTGTAACGACGGGGTGAAGTGCACCATCAACGACACGTGCCAAGATGGTCTTTGCTTTGGTGAAGCCAAAGAGTGTGATCCTGCCAATGACACAGAATGCGAAGCAAACCTGTGCAATGAGAATTCGGGAGAGTGCGAGGCGACCTACCTAGACGGTGAGCCGTGTGCTGATGGCGATTATTGCACAAAAGAGGACGTTTGTTCGAAGGGCTTCTGTGTCGGAATTCCGAAGACATGCTCGGATGGCGACCCATGCACTGACGACTACTGCGTCGGTGATACCGGTGAATGCGTAAACGAAGAGATTCCCACTGGATGCGAGGACATCGCATGGGACAGAACCAACGTGTACCGAGACTTAATGGGCCTTGAACCGCTGCTCAACAATGAGCACATCAAGAATGCGGCGTTGGCGCATTGCAAGTACTACGTGAACAACTACAACGAGGTGTACAAGGGCACCGGACTATCGCCACATAATGAGGCTGAGGGCTACGACGGCTTTACCGGCGTTGGATTTGGTGAACGCATGGCTTCGGCGGGCTTCACCAACGACATGGGATGGGCGATGTTTGAGGTCATGCACTTCATCTACGACGAGGAAAAGTCCGTCGATGAATGGATGGCGAGCCTCTATCACCGAATCCCATTCATTGTGCCTCTCGCCAAGTCCATGGGGTACGGTGCTGCAACGAAGGCGAATACGTCCAGCTGCGATACGATTGACTTTGCCGGTGGCAATGGAAAGGCATCCTACGACCAAATGGTCATTCCTTTCCCTGTTGACGGCATGCAGAATGTCCCGACTTGGTGGCCTGGTAACGAAAGCCCGCAGCCGCCCTTGCCTCCTGGAGAGGTCTACCCTTCCGGTCCCATCATTACGGTGACGATGGGTTCTCAGAATGCCTGGCCAAGTGTCAGCCTGACGTCGAGCGAGATTTTCGATACCGATGGAAACACTGTGCCGCATGTGGCCAATGACCCCCAAAGTGATCCTGACCTGTGTTGCGGGGTTGTGACCCTCTATCCGGTCAAACCTCTGGACACCTTCACGACCTACACGGTCCAGGTCGAGTACTCGAAGAATAATAAGCCCGGTTCGATTGAGTGGACCTTCACCACGGGCAATGGCGACTCCGTACACTACTTGGATTAATAAAAAACCGCCGGCCACCAAGGAGTAGCCGACGGTTTGATGCGTCTCGTTGAGGGCCGAGAGTCTAGTTGCCTACCTCGATGTTTTGGCCGGCGATGTCTGCACGGCTTTCTTTGTCGTAGTAGAGGTAGACCGAGCTTGGAGGCGTCTTGGCCTTGACCGGGTAGAGAGCTTGAATGTCCCATGAGAGGCTGAAGGTTTCACCGGGCACGAGCTTCTCCAAGTAGACTGAGATCTGCTGACCTGGAATCTCGAACTTCAAGATCTGCTGGCTAGCAACGGCATCCGCGAGCTTGTCGCTCAACACCTTGAATCCAGGCGGTACACCAAGGTCCAACATCGGCATATCTAACTGACCGTCACTCAGGTTTTTCACCGTCACGGTGGCCGTGACCACGTCATTGACCTCCAAATTGGTCTTATCGTAGCTGACGTCAATCGAGAGCAGCTCACCTGGAACGGCGACCTCTGGAAGCTCTTCGTAGTGGTTCCAAAGTGCTTGGTACATCAGCTTACCGGTACCCGCGTAGTTGACCTCTAGCTCTGATGCTTTCGATGGATCGATGAGGTGGCCAAGCTCGAATTGATGGAAGACGTTTCGGTTCTCTTCGGTGACCTCAAGCGTCTTCACAACTTCGTCATCTAGGGTCACGGTTACGGTACCTTCACCTTCTTCCGTCTTATTCGATGAGGCGCGAATCATTGCCCGTAGGGTCAAGATGGTCGCGTGGGTCGAGCCGTAGTTACCAAGTCCGTCCTTCTGTCCAGCCAGGAACGCGAGGGCGCCACCGACTTGGTCGGAGTAGGCGTTCGCTGCGACCATTGCTTGAACGGTGAGAGCGGTCACTTCGATGGTGGTAGGGCTTACACCTCCATCGTTATTACCCCAATAATTGTAGCTCGAGCCCTGGTAGGTCCAGCTGACGCGTCCCTTCTCATCCACCTCAGCCAGTTCGGAGAGGCGCTTTAAGAGGGCCTGGGTACGGCTCGCGTTAGCATCATGTGCAGCAAACGCATTGGCTGTCATTGCGAGCGTGTATACATCCGTATCAGCGGCCTTAGCGATAGGCTCCAAGTAGGAAATGGCCTTGGCGACAGCTGTGTCACCGTAGGGGCTCTCTGCAAGTGCCCAGGTAACAAAGGCTGTGGTCTTCGCGTCGTCATATTGAACGGTCGCAAACTCACTTCCTTGGTTTGTCGTCCAGCTACCGTTGCCCTGTTGGTCTTTGATGACCCAGTCGGCGGTACGCTTGATGACATCTTGGTCGATTTCCATCACACGGCTCATGTCCGAGAATTCGAGGACTCCCATGGCCGACAAAATGACGTTCGCCGGTGCAGGATCACCGAACCAGACGAAGCCGCCACCGGTGCACTCGAAGGTGAGTAGGCGTTGGTAGCCTTGGTTGAGGTAGCTCGTTGCCTTGAGCTCAATCTCCGGGCTCGTTTGCCCGGTGATATTCATGTAGTCCAAGATCAACGTGTTGGGCCAGTTGCTGGATGTTGTTTGCTCAAAGCAGCCGTGAGGTTCACGGAGCATGGAGTCCAGACCTTCAACTGCCTGAGCCATGATGCCCGGGTAGATCTTTACGAGAAGGTCTTGGCTGTCGGGTACCATATCCGCTGGAAAGTTCACGTCGTGAGTCACGCCACCGTCGAGCATGCCGCTGTGTGTAGTATCGACGCGGGTACCATTCGGCTTCACGTGAACCACACGTTGAACCGCGTCGCTCATGGTCGTTCCGATGCCTTTTACAGTGAGCGCATGCTTTCCAACCTTGTTAATTTTAACCGGGAAGGAGACCGATGTTACCTGATTAGGCTCGAGATCGAGAGTCTGTGTCAGGCTTCCTTGGGCGGTGAACCACTCAGCAGCCTCCAACGAGATCTCGACAGTCTGCGTCTCTGGTAGGTAGTTATAAATGGCGACAGGGAACGTAATCTCATCATTTCGGCTTACGGTTGCGGGGAAGCTCACGTCGACGAAGAAATCCTGAAAAACAGTGACTGCTCCGGTCGTCGATCCAACGACGCCGTCGGCGGTATTCGCGAGGGTGGATATCCGCCATTCGGTGATGGAGTCAGCCATATCTAAGGTGACGCTGGCCTTTCCATTGGGATCCGTAATCAACGAGGGGTTGTAATAGAGAGTCTCGGGGAAGTCTTTTCGAACCTTCGGTCCGGCCGCTCCCTCAGCGTTGGGGTCGGCTCCACCAGCTCCAGGCTGTGGAGCTTCATCAAAGCCGCCGTTGGGTTCTCCTGTGGCTGCGTCTGCGGCCTCTTCGGAGAACATCATGTCATCCATGTCCTTGGACAGAATGGTCACTGAGCCCGAAAAATCGTCTTCCGTGCCTTCAATTTCATCGGGTCCGTGCGAGGTCACGGTCGCTTTCCATGCATCCCAATTCTCTTTTACCTTGAGGGTGTAAAGGTTGCCCCACGCATCGTAGAAGACCGAGTGACCTTCGACCTTTGCAACGACATTATCCTCATCCAGAGCTTCATGTTCCTCGAGCTTTTTGAAGAAGTCCCGAATGGTGTTCATGTTGTCGGATTGGTGGGCATTCAAAAGACCAGGCAGTGCAGCCTTAACTTCAGCCCAGCTGGATATCTCGTTAGCTGCAGCATTCACGTCCAGTGCTGAGAACGCAGCGCCTGCTACCGTTTGAACCTCAGGCTCATCCGGAGCCTGGGTGACGATGCTTCCAATGTCGAATGATGCACCTTTCACCTGGTAATTCGGTGTTTGAAGGGCTTCTTGGATTAAGAAGTAGGTTTCCAGAAGTCCCGGCTTATTCTCGCTGATGGCGTAGACAGCTTCGTCAACGATTTGAACGCCCAGAGCTGCCACCTTAGGCTCGCCCTCACGGTCTTTCACCTCGAAGGTGAGTGTTGCTTCTTCGCCAGGTAGGTACTGTCCCTTGTCTGCCTTGATATCGATGTCGAGGTTATTGGCGTCACGAACGAAGATGAGACGTTTGTCCCGGACAATACTGGCATCTCCTTGGACGCGGTACGCTTCCACGAGAACGTCTCCAACCAAGCTTCCATCCAGATCCAAGACAAGGGCCGCCTGGCCATCGTCCACCTTAACCGACTTGGTCAGAAGGGTTTGACCATCTTTGATGACATCGAAGAATACTTTACCGTCCTGACCACCAAGGAAGGCAGTTACAGACGCAGATTCACCGACGGTATAGAGTGCCTTATCGGTCCGGACCAAAAGTCCATCATTGGACGCATCCAAGACCAATGTAAGGTCCTGAGTTACGGTGTCTTCAGGTGTGCTTGCGATTACGGAGAGTTGCGCATCCGTGCTCGGCACGAGGGTTAGGCGTACCACGCCTTCTCCGACCTTCTCAGTGGTTGCCTCTTGGTCGTTTGTGTTGATTGCAAAGCTGGCGTCTACAGGCTGACCGAGAGGATCGGTGGCGAAGACAAGGATGTGGTTCTCCAGACCTTTCACAAGCTGTCCCGACTCGGGAATAGCGACGACCTGGATGGGGTCTTGGGCAATCACTGCACTCTTTGTCTTAGTCACTTCACTTCCTGCTGAATCCGTGACCGTGATTTCGAAGGCAACGATACCGTTTCCACCCTCGAGAGGCTGTCCAACCATGTACTCAGGAAGATCGATGGTGAAGTCGAAACTGCCGTTGTCATCGGTCGTGCCGCTGGCAAAGCCAATCTCTTCGATGCCGACACCCATGGCGAGTGCTCGCACTTCGACCTGACCGTTGACCGGTTTACCGAAGAAGTAACGCGCATCAACCTGTCCTTGAACGCTGTCTCCCACCAAGAAGTAGGAATGTCCTAAGTCCATATCCAGTTTGAACTTTGGAAGCTGGTAAGGCTTCACTTCCAACGACTTTTCAGTCACTGTTTCGCCGACCTTCACAGCGATTTTGTAGGTTCCGATATTCACCTGGTTGGCGATTTTGAACCGGGTAGAAACGATCCCAAAATCATTGGTCTTCTCGTACTTACGGAAGACCATATTCCCTTTGCCATCGAAGACCTCAAGCACAGCGTCCGAACCGGACGCAGCATGCATATGTGGCTTCTTCAGTGCGAGTGCACGGATGTGCATGGTCTGACCGGGCTGGTAGATAGGCTTGTCGGTGGTGACCAGGACTCGATTGTCTCGTCGTACCTCCAAACCTTTTTCCAAGAGGGCGAAGGTGGCGGCTCCTTCGCCCGCCGTTGCGGTTGCATTGTATTGTCCGGCGCTTTGCGCGGGCAGCTCAATGACAGCGCTTCCGTCCGTCCCTGTGACGGCGGTAAAGGTCTCGAGTGAGCCGGTGTCAGCGTTTTTGAGTTCGATTGCAACATCAAGATTGGCGCGAGGGATGCTGGTTAGGGGATCGATCGCAAACACGCGAATCTGTGTGGCACCACCCTCTTGAAGTTCTGCTGGGATCCGGGCGCGAAGGTCGAGTTTCTCAATGGTATGAAAAAGGCTTCGGTAGCCGATCACGCGATGCTTACCCACCTTGAGGTCATACTTGACGAGCTTAAGGATCTCCTCCGTGCCTGCCTTTCCAATGGCAGAGGCCGGTAGCTCTACATCAACATCACCGCTCGTACTCAATGAAAACGCGCGACTCGATGAACCTAGCACCGCACCATCCAAGTCGGTGATAGAGACACCTAAGGTCCCGGATAAGCTGCCCTTTCCACCCGCTAACACAGGAATAGAGACGGTCAGCGTGTCTCCTTGAACCTTTCCGCGAATATTGAATTCGTCGACACTCGCGCCAGTCGATGGTCGGACCTCCTTATTACCCGTCACAGGCTTATCCGCATTCAGCGAATTCTCACCGTTGACGCAGCCGCCTAGGAGTAGGCCGACGCATGCGATTGCAATCCTTAACTTCATCTCTCTTCTCCCTCTTTGGAGCCCCTCTCGAAGATTTCTCTTCAACCCCTACATCACTTGCGAATCAACAATTTAACTCTAGTGTGCAAAAATTACACACGTGTTTCAGTTTTTGGGAATATTAGCTACACATTGTGGCTAAAGTCCCGAAGACGCAGGTTAGTAGAGCTAAAAGTGTGCCAAGTTTTCCCGAATCACCTCATAGGCCTGATTAATCTCGGCTAAACGTTCGTTGGCTAGACGCTGGATGTCTTCGCTGGCGTGTTGAAGACGGTCGGGGTGAACTTCTCGAACGAGATGTCGGAATCGTTTCTTAGTCTCTGATGCAGTCGCATCAGGTGACAGATCCAGTGTTCGATAGGCATCGAGGAGTTTCCCATCGGTCGATCGTAGGGCGTCGTGGGGATTCTGTTGCGAGGTCCAGTGGGAGTCTTCGTCCTGGCTTTCCTCAAAGGGATTCGCGCTTTGAAAGCCCGCATGTTTCGCAAATTCGAGGATGTAGGCCTGCTGCTCGTTAGATATGCCGGACGATACGTTTGCGAAACGAATCAGGTTTTCAAGGATGTCGTCTTGGTCGTGGGGCGAGAAGATCTTTCCTTCTCTTGCTAGAAGGCCGAGTTCTTGCGCGGTGGAAGGGTCTTTGCTGGCATCTTTGAGATAGCGTTTGAGGATCTTCAATCCGATTTCGGTGAGTGCATACCGCCGTTTGAGATCTCTACGAATCGTTTGGATATCGAGTGGACTAAGTCCTCCCGAACCCTTCATCAAACTTACGAGGAGGTGCACCGTGAAGCTCATCGCATTCATCGCATCTCGGAACCCTGCCTCTGGCCACGGAACAGTCTTCGTGAATTCGTGGAATCGCACGCCGTTTTCTTGGTAGAGCCGAAACCGGCACGTCAGTTCCCCGACTCGCACATCCTTCACTGCAGTGAAGGGTAGGAAGAGCTTGGTGCTCCATGCTCGGTCGGCGCCATAGATATCATTTGCAATGACAATCATCCCTCGGTCATTGCCGAATTCAGGGAGTTGAGCCGGCAGGTAAGCTCCTCCGAAGAGGGGTTCAAAGACGGCGATAGAACCTTCGGGAATGGCGCCACGTAAGCTGAAACTGAGGAGTAGGCCGGGGCCGTCCGGACCGGCAACCCCATGAATGAATCGAAAATCTAGTACGCGGACGTCATCGGACTGAAAGGAAGAGCCCTGGGCCTCGAATATCGCTGGAAAACGGCGTCTCACCTGCCGCCCTTCGACCTGTGCGGTAAGTGCGGCGGGGGCGGTTCCAAAGAAGCGTTCTTCCCAACTCATGACCAGAGCCTAGTGAGTTTTCCTACGCTTGGCGAGTCACGTCTCCCACCGGTTATGAGGGTAACTTGTGGTGAATGATGCCAGCGTCTAAGCTCTGTGGTGCTCAAGGGGAGGCAACGATGCGTTTAGAACGACGAATAGTGTGGGTTTGGCTGCTGATGTTGGCCTTTGCATTCACATCAGCATGCACGTCCGGTACCAGCACGGTGACCGAACCTGAGGAAGATACGACGACGGATACGGCTTCTCCGGAGGACACGACCGCTGACGATTCCAGTGTGGAGGATACGGCAGCTCCCGAAGATACGGCGGCTCCCGAGGATACGGCGGCTCCCGAGGATACAGCTGCACCTGAAGATACGACCCCGCCCGACGTGCCTAAGCCGCCTCATTGTGAATGGTTGAATCTGCCGGTAGCGGAGTTCAATACCGGGGGGCCATTTGGTGTGAAGCGCCACGATTTGGCGGATGATTTTACCTTTTACCCCATCGTGGGAGATCCGTGGGTTCTAAGCGAGAACTGGACCGGTTGCGATACCTACGTCTTTATCCCGAATGCTAGGCCCATCTCCAAACTGAATAACGTCACGATCTGGAGTAAGGATCTGGACAATCTTCTGAAAGAGTCTCCGAAGAATGTTCACTACTTCTTCGTCGCAACCACCCAGTCGAGTGGCGCGATGGCCTTCTTGGAGAATATGCAAATCCAAGTGGAGACGCTTCTCAGCCAACTCCCAGCCGAGGATGCCGAGCATTGGAAAGATCGCCTGCACGTGGCCGGAGGTCACATAAGCAATTTCCCCAATTGGCTTAAAAGCGCATTGGCCGGTGACTTCGGATACTACGGAATCGGTATCGACCGTCATCAACGTGTCCGAACCTTGGGCAGCTTTGCGGACGTTACACGCTACGTTCAGGCACTCAACGATGCCGGTGAGTGGCCATGGGAAAACAATATGGCCTACGCAGCCCATGAAGTTCGTTGGTACAACGCCGAGATTATCCGAGATGCGGAACTCGCAACCCACGACAACCTGACGATCGTCAGTCCCTGGGAGGGCGAGGTGCTCAAGCACTGGGTCGAGACAGATGTGGAGCTTCCCGATGCGGAGACGATGGCGACGTTCGATTCGTTTAAAATCGATCTGACCATGGACTGTGCTGACCCTGACAAAGCGGAGTTCGGAAATTGCGGGGCTTGGGATTACCTCTCTCACATTCGTCTGAAGAAGCTGGGCGACGAAGGTGGCTACATCGAGCTGGCCCGATTCATCACGACCTACCACCGCGAAGGGCGCTACGTTGTTGATGCCACGCCGATGCTTTCGTATTTGCGAGACGGGGGAACGCGAACCATCCGTTTCGAGGTCAGCCCTGAGTGGAATCAGCAGGCCTACCTCACCGACATGCACTTTCGGTTCCGAAGCGAATCGCAAGACGTGAGTCCCGCCTCGACGACCTTCCTCTTTGGAGGAGGAGGATTCAACGCCGACTACAACGCGAAGTACGAGCCTCAGGAAGTTGAGATCCCAGCATCGGCCAGCAAGGTTGAAGTGTGGGCGATCATTACGGGGCACGGTATGGACACGGATAATTGCGCCGAGTTCTGCGACCACCACCACAAATTCACGGTGAACGGAAACGACTTCATTCGAAAGCATCCCGAGGTGGGTAATCAGGTGGGCTGCATCGCCGCCATTGAGAACGGCATGACACCGAATCAGGGCGGAACCTGGTGGTTTGGACGTGGCGGATGGTGCCCCGGTCAGCAGGTCGAGCCCTTTGTAGCGGATGTCACGGACTCAGTCGTCCCAGGAGAGGCCGCAACGATTACCTACGAAGGCACCTATAAAGGCGTCACGCCCCAAGGCAACTATGGGAACATCAAGATGAGTAGTTTCTTGGTGGTTTACGAGTAGGCTGGTTACTCGCGGTTCTGAATTGATGGTGGGATTCACGTGCCCCCCGATGATGCATCCTGGGCATTTTCTCGCATGAAAAGAACGCGCTCACAGGCCTCCATCATTTTGGGCACATGTACAGCCTTACCATCTAAGTTGAACTCAAAGATTGGTGATATCTCCATGAAATCATCGTAACCAACACGAAACTGTAAAGGATCAGAGTACCTTCCACGGAAGTGGCAACTGTGGGCGTTGTAATCGACACAGAATCGTGGACGCGTCACCTGGTCCATGAGGCCACACTGATTGTCTTTTGTAAGGTGGCTGCACCGTGATCGCAGCGATAGGACCCAGGGGCCATTGTCGCGAATGAGTACTTCTGTGTTTGGAAATTGTAGCAGATAGCGATAGCGATCGAAGTCGATCCAAGTTTGAGGTGTACCCGTGGTTACTTCAAATGACGTGCAACAATAGGCCATACATCCCGTGCATGGATTTCCGAGTGCCTCGTCCCAAGAGAGGTCTGACTCATCTTTTTGGGCTTTACCCTCGCGGCTTTCCTCCCAAGGAAATTGGAAGTTCGATTGCGTGTTATCTTTGGGATAGGTTTGAAGTGTTTCTTCGCACGTCGATGAGGCAAGCTCGCGCTTTATTCGAGACCAAGACGGTTTTGATACGACCAACCTATCCGTATTGAATTTATAAAGTTCCGCGATTTGGCGAAGACTCGTTTCACTCAGACGGATCATATCACCACGAGGATTCGTCACGTTCGCCTGAAACCAACAACCTCGGGCTCTGATGTTACGGCATGCCTGCGGCATAATTCCCGTTCCATACACAGAACAGGACAGCTTTTCGTCTGCTTCGAAGTAACGGCAAGGCGCGGCGTAGTAGATAACGTATCGACCATCTGAGTGAACTCCAACCTCGAGGCTTTCAAAGCAACTCGCAAGTACAAGTCGGTCAAGATTGTCGTATGAATTGACTTCGACATATTCAAGGGGAACGTACCAGCAGCATGCGCTTGATTCACAAGAACTGCATGGTGATTTCAATGCGTCCAGACCACTGGTTGTGGGGAACGAATCAGTCATTCACCTTTCCTCACGACGGTACGTGCTTTTAGGCGCTCCACAATTGTCGTCAATGCTTCCTGACGCGTTGGCCAAGCGGTCACAGTGCCCTCATCATCGAAAGGCATTAGGTGCCGTATCGTCGTATAGCCTCCATGGTCCAAGAGCAGTAGTGGAGATGGCCTATCTGGATCCATAAGCCGTACCACGTTGCAATTCCATGCATCTAACTGATTGCATAATTCTGGGCGTTCATCGGTCCCGAAGACATTACATTTATGGTTTACGGCATCAAAGTTCATACATTGGGTTTGAATGACAATGCTCCACTCAGAACTCTCCTCAATACCAAGAAGGAGTCCCTTAAAGCCCAGCAGGTAGTTAATGAAGTCGGTTTCGGCTGCGGTTCTGGGTTTGTCATAGGAAATGAATACATTCTCGCAGCATGGAGCGCGGCATGTGACACAGGGGGACTCCCAGGCTTTCAGTTGTGGAGCATTCTTCGGATCCAAGCCACCGATTCGGTCCGCACGAATGGGACCTTGATATTCTATTGACCGCGTGGATCGGGGTGCGGGCTTAGGTGATTGAATTTCGGCGTCGTTGATGGGGATTACCGCCGCGCGAATTTCATCAAAGGTTGGGAAGGACGCGATAAGACCTCGTTCGGAGACCTTAACCAGCTTCAGGACTTCCTTGAATCGTTTCATATCGAGCAGAATAAGATCCGATCCTGTTGTCCTTCCCGCCATACCGCCCCTGTACGTGCATGAACGAGAGTTGTACTGGCGACAGACGAGAGGTTGCATCGCGCTTCCATGCACGTTGCACAAAAGTGTTTCCTGATCGAGATGGTGGCACGCTTCTCGGTATAAGAGAGACCATCGACCCTGTCTCCAAATTCCAATTACGAGGCGTTCAAAGCCGAGCCAGTAACGAACTTGTTCCAGCTCTTCTAAGCTATCCGGCTCAAAATCCTTTAGGGCAACTGTTGTGCAGCACGGAGAGGTCTTACAACTTAAGCATAGTTGATCCTCAGAGACGTCTAGAGACGGAATTTCATCATCTACGGCGAGTCCTGCCGCGATGCTGAACCAGGGTTTAAGAATCGATTCCTTGTCTTTCACTGGACATCGTTCTTTTTTGGACCACGGCTAGCGGCAATCTTGTCCCAGGTGTCTTGCCCCCAGCGCTTTTTGAAGCTGCCCTCAAGGAGACTCAAGAAGCCATCTGCAGCTTCGAGTCCCATGCTATCCTCCAAAAGGCTTCGTGCATTGGCCATAAGCTCGAAGGCTCGAGTCCGAAGCCCCTGATGGTCATAGCACTCAGCCAGAACTGCGGTAGAATTGACGTAAGTAAGGGGGTCGACGTGTTGAAGTGCTAAAGAGCGTGCGTAGGTTGCCCACTCGAGGGCTTTATCACGCATCTGCTCTCGGAGTGCGACGGTAGCAAGGGCCGCATAGCATTGAGCTTCAGTTTGCTTGTCTCCAGCTTCGCGGGCAAGAGAGATAACTTCAAACCATGCTTCCAATGCTTTTTTGTGTTGCCCTGCTTGGTCGTAGAGAGGTGCTTGAGCGAACCTAGCCATCATGGCTTCACCGGCTTCACCGATTCCATCAAACCATGCTCGACAGACCTTCCAAGCGTTTGCAGCGCCTTCCCAATCTCCACACGCCTGAGCTGCGATGGCTAAATCTCGATAGAAGATGGGAAAATGGCGCCGGACATACTCACCTTCTGAGAGGTCGAGCACAACGGCTGTGTCGGGGATCTTCTTTTCCACCGCGCGCAGTGTTCGGAGGGCACCTGGAAGCTCGGCTCTCGCAGTCATCACTGAAGCAAGTTCGATGGACGATTCCATGGCCAAAGCGACATCATCGAGAACACTCAACAGTTTGAACGCTTCCTCAGCCGGATGATAGGCGGACGAGATTTCACCTGTGCCCCGTCGCATGCGTGCGTACCACATCAACGCCTTGCCTAAGGCGGTGACATCGCCAATCGCGCGGCGCAGCGAAACCGCGTCCTTCATATGAGTTAATCCATCCTCGACTTGGCCCATGCCGTATTTACTGCCGGCAAGCCACTCCAAGGCTTCGGCTTCGGCAGCTTTATCTCCGGCCTTACGGGCTTTCTCTACATCATCTTCAAAGCGGTGAACCTCGGTGGGTAGATCGCCTACTGTGATGTTTTTCTTTGTTTGCTCGTCGGTCATTCTTACGGCGTCTCCACCTGCTCTCTGACAATTCGGCCCATGGCTCGGTACTCCTTTCGAGCTCCTTCTTCCAACATGGCGGTTGTGATGGCTTGGCCACCCTCGACTGCCTTGAAGGCTGCGGTTAAAACAGCATTTCTAATGCGACCACCGCTGAGCTCGTATTCGCTGGCCAAAAAGTCGAAGCTTACGTCCTCGGCTAGCTTGGCTTCTTTGGGGATTTGCGATTTCCAAAGCCGCTCGCGGTCTTCTTTGTCGGGGAAGGGAAACTTCACATTGAACTGAATACGCCGCATGAATGCGGGATCCATGTTGTCTGGATAGTTGGTCGTCATAATCACGAGACAGTCGGTTGTTTCAACCCTTTGAAGCAGGTAGTTGGTTTCCATGTTCGCGTAGCGGTCGGTGGATGACTCACCACTTGTTCGTTTCCCAAAAACGCTGTCCGCCTCATCAAAGAGCAAACCCGCACCAACACGCTCAGCCTCGTCAAAGAGTGTTTTGAGGTTTTTTTCGGTTTCTCCGATGTATTTCGATACAAGGCGACTGAGCTCTACCTGGAAGACGTCGATTCCTAGTTCTCGCGCGAGAAGTGCAGCAAGCGTGGTTTTACCGGTTCCGGAAGGTCCGGAGAAGAGAACCATCGTTCCGCGTCCCTTTTGGTATTTCTTCCCGAAGCCCCATTCCTGCATCACGGTGTCTTGGTAACGAACAAAGGTAACGACGTCCATGACACGTTCTAATACGTCGTCTGGCAAGATGATGTCCGTCCATGACAACCGTGTTTGTATATTTCGTGCAAGTTCACTCAAGTTGCTTTCGAGTTGACGTCGAGCAGCCGATCGGAGGTCCTTGGCGTTTAACTCTTTGCTCTGGGTTCCACTTGCTTCGATGAGCGATGAGGCTGCGAATATATCGGCAGGAGTCATCCCTTTAAGAGTACCTTGGCGGATGGTGTCCGCATTGGGGATAACAATATTTCTTTGCGCGAGAGCAAGCCTCCAAAAGCCAAGCTGTTCTTCAGCTGTTGGTATATCGATGGAGAAAAAGCGGGCCTGCGGAAGGCGGCGAGCGATCATCGCCTGTTCTGCATCCGAGGTGATAAATAACGGAATGCGACTTTCTCGTGCGGCAACGGGGATAGCGTCAAGGAGCGCTTTTTTTGCAGGGATTTGGTCGGCAGGACCTTCGAGTTCGAGATGGATATGCAGTACTGCACGATAGAGTAGAGCGTCTCGCAAAGAGGCTTGGATCAGCGTGTAGGCGTTCGATAGCAGAAGGGGTGAGAGTGTCACGCTTAGGATGGGTCGCTTAGAGATCTGAGCCACTCGGAAAAGACATGTTTTTCGCCCAACACCTGTGGCTCCAACCAAGACGTGAAATGCAGCCGTCGGAGTTTCTAGTTCTTCGAGAAGGGTTGCGACGAGCTTCTCTTGACTGTTGAACGCTGCGAATTCGGCCTCAGGCGATAGAAAGGAAAGGGTTGCAATGTCCTTGAGAACCGGGTCATAGGACACCCGGCCTTGAAGGTACTCTGCGACTGATGGTGGAAGCATTACCTGTCGAAAGGGAAGGAGAGTCGCCTTATCTCCACTGCCTCCAAAGATTTGAACCAGGTTGTTTTGAACGAGCGGACCTGCTGGCGTAAGCCGCCTCATTGCAGCTTGCTGCTCTTCGCGGTTTCCGTAAAGCATGCGAGCTAAGAACCACACATCAGGTCTACGCTTGGCGACATCCTTCCACGATGCTTTGTAGAGTTGATAAACATCAGGGTCGAGGGCTGGGGCCAACAGCAGCATCAGAATTAGCCAGTCGGCATCGACCAATTGAAGTGTGTTGGCCAGCCTTACCAAAGGAAAGTCTATGCCCCGCGACATAGCTGCGATCAACCTTCGATCGATAAGCATTCGCAGAGCTGCAGCGTTCTCCCATCCATCACGGACGACTGCGGAGACTCGGTCTCGCGATCGAAACCGGTCTAGAGCGTCAATACTCGACAGGGCGGTAACGCTCATATCACGTGCGTCGAATACTACGTCTTGGTCGCCATCTGTGGTTCTTCGCAAGGCGTCGAGATGTAGTAGATAATAGACGTACCGGAGTTCGGCTTGAAGGTAGTCGTCATTCGTCTCAAACCCGGGAACCTCTCGGTTGACGATGTTCCCCACGCGTTCGCTGAGTTCGATTGCCAGGTCTTCATTGCCTGCTTCCATCGCGGCGTCTGACGCACGTGCCAGACACAAGGCAGCACCGATGCTATCACCTTGGCTCAAACAGGCATCGGATTGTTGGAGGTAATTTTCTACAATCGGAATAACGTTGGCTTTGCCAGCATCGTTATCCGCGACATCGTTAGTTGTCTTCGTAGGATCTGCACTCATAACACGACGACCGTATCACTATGCTGCGAAAGTGACCATGGCAGCGTTTTCCTTCTTCACGTCCGAACTTAGGCGCGATTCATCATACGCAGCTGTGCTCGAGCATATCCAGGATGGCCTCGTAACTCAGCGAGCCCATTGGCATTCGCAGTTCGCTCTTCCGTATTGTCTTGCGTCGCTTTTTCTTTGTTAGGCGGCGCAAGTAGATCATCGCCATACCCTGCTTCAACGCGCTTTTGGAAGTGATCCATCGCCCATGTTTTGAGCGCAGTTTTCTTCTCGGACCATTCCATGAACTTGGTTTCCCGCTCAGCTCGCGTCTGCGAAAACTTAGTCAACAACTCTGCCGAATCCTGATTCAAATAGGATTGGTATTCTTTTTCGTTATTGAGCTTGTCGAGCAGGAGGCTTTTGTAATCGGAGGCTTGTTGCGTGAGTTTTTCCGTTTTAGCGTCGGCTTTCGAGAGTCCTTCCTTATTCTTGCTCATCTCGCCGTCTTGCTTGGCTTTGTTTCCTGCTGTGCTGGTTTCTCCATCCTTGAAGGCGTCGATTCCCTTAATCATTCCGCCGATATTCTTAGATGTACTGGATGTATTGAGGCCCGGCACTTTGTTGACTGCGTCGACTCCGCCTTTAATGACTGAGAGGATCCCGCGAACGAGACCCATTTGACTTCCCATTTGTGCGGTAGGTCCACTCTTTTGCTGAGCGGTTGTCTCGGTGGCCTTAGTCTCGCCTTCTTTGACCTTTTCTTGTTTGTCGACGACTTGTTTCTTGAAGTTCTCGTTGTTCTTATCCATCGCTTGTTTAGCGTTGTCTTCGAGCGCAGCGACGTCTTTTTGGCTGACGACAGAATCAGCCGCGTTTTTATCGTTGGTATCGAGAGCTTTCACCATGATTCCCATGGATGCGTCTCGATCGGCGATTTCTTCCTGAAGCTTTCCGATAGGATCCCAAGGGTTTTTTTCAGGCGGGGCTGGCAATTTGGCAGCCATGAACTTCATATTCGTTTCAGACGGAACCCACCGACTGTCGGTGTACTCTGAGAGTTTGTTGAAGCCCATGTCGAAGAGCTCTCCTGCTTGCGCAGATGCACTTCCGACAAGCCCCTTATCGGCCAGCGAGTGGAATACCTTGGTGGCACCACTGCGATCATCAGCCGCTTCTTGGAGCTCTTTGTCCGTTTTTGGAACACTTCTACCTAGAAACTCCTCTAGTTCCCGCGCTGCTTTTTGGCTGGGTGTTTCTGTGCTCTTGTCGGCTTCGCTCGCTGATGCCATCGCTTTCGTAGCGGGTTTTTTGAGGCCCAGATTATAATCGCCCTGACCCGGAGTGAGTTCACGTGCGGTGGTGTACGGCGACACAATCGCTCTGGAAATTCGCGCATTTTCCATGTTTTTTGCGGCATCAAGACTGGATTGGTTTGTTGCTCCGTAGTTTTCGGCAGCTGTATTTCGGTTCACGTCTTCAGGTCGCGGTCCCGTAGGCGCTCCATTCCAACCGTTTTGCTCGGCTCGATCGTAATCAGAATCCCACTGGTTTTGTTGGGCCTGACGGTCGGCT
>MDTD01083589.1_pt1 | contig 29341 bp, 22 predicted proteins | sample 811221 | NCBI WGS metagenome assembly MDTD01 (sample SAMN05326646, study PRJNA326480) | marine metagenome | isolation source: seawater | place: Pacific Ocean: South West | collected 2011 | reverse complement strand
GTCCCTTCAGCATCTTCGGCATCTTCGGCATCTTCGGCATCTTCGGCTTCTTCGGCTTCTTCGGCTTCTTCAACTTCTTCAACTTCTTCAACTTCTTCAGCTTCTTCAGCTTCTTCAGCTTCTTCAGCTTCTTCGGCTTCCTCGGCTGCCTCGACCTCTTCAGCTTCGTCGGCTTCAATTACCTCTGCATCTGCGACTTCAGCCCCAGCCGTTTCCATCTCTTCCGCCTCGGTCTGTAATGCATCTTCTTCAGATAATATCTCATCGTCAGCAACCTCTTGAATGATCGAAGCAGTGGCACGACGAATCGGGGTTGGCGGCATGGATTCATCCATGTTGATTTCGAAATGACTCGGCTCTTGGCTGGCGCCATTGCTGCCATAATCGGTGATGTGACTTTGGTTGAGCTCTGCGGTTTGGGCAGGCGTTGGCAAAGTGGAGGGTGGGATAGAGTCGAGATGTCCATCGGGCGGAATCTGCTCTAAGATTTCGGTAATGCAGGTGACAAACGTTTCAGTATCGAAGGGCTTGAGTAAGTGACCCACGGCCCCCACATCTCTTCCCTGCGCTTCATCGTACGGGTTTTGGGCTCCCGAGAGCATGATCACCGGTATGCCACTGACCTTGGCATCTTGTCGCAGGTCACGAACCAGTTCATAGCCTGATCGGTCCTGCATTTGGCAGTCCACCACCATCAACGAGGGTTGTTGCTCATGGGCTTGCGCCACAGCCTCATTCTCATCACCGGCTGTGACCAAACGAAAACTGCCTTTGGCACAAACCAATTCGGCTGCTTTACGCACAGTGTTGCTGTCATCTACCAAAAGGACCGTTTGCGGCATAATTCCTCCCGATCTCACCTGTTCCATACCCCATGCAGGCCCAGGGCCACAACCCAAGACCTCAAAAAGCACACTTTTCTTGACCATTAGGCCCTTTAACCGCTATTTCAAATCAAAGATTTACGCTGAATTAGCGTCTCATTCAGGAGTTTCATGAAAACCCACGCGCCCCGCTTATTCGCATTGATGGCACTCCTCACCCTGGGTCTCCTATCCTCTGGGTGCGGTCCTTTGCTCTCAACGGTTTTAATCCAGCAAGCAGCCACTGAACTAGAGGGGGCCAAAGCCGCCCGGGCAGAGCAATACGCGCCCTACGAATTCACCGGTGCAACACTCTACTTAGACAAAGCGCGGGAACAACAAGGTTACGCCGAATTCGCACCAGCGGTGGACTTCGCCTACAAGGCGCGAGAACTCGCCCGGAAAGGCAAAGAAAAAGCCTTAGCCAAACGCAACGAAGCGCCACCCAATGTGCTTATCGAAAAAAATGCACCCCGGCCAAATAACGCGCCCAATGTGATCATCACCCCGACGAATTAAACCGGAGCTTTCATGACCCGTATCGGTCTTTTCAAAATCCTGTGCCTCTCTTCGGTTTTAACCGTTGCCTCGATTCTATCCAGCTGTGTTGGGCCTGGTATTGCCGCCCAGGCTGACGTCGTGCGGGTGGACATCGCCAAAGCCAAAAAATCTGGTGCCTACGAATGCGCCCCCGTTGAACTGGCCAAAGCTGAGGCCCACGTTGACTTCGCAGAAGCCGAATTGGCCGAAGGCGATTTCATTCGCGCCAAAGAGCATATAGATATCGCTATTGAAGAAAAGATTAAGGCGCTCGACAATTCCAAAGGCTGCGCACCCAAAAAGATTCTGATCAAAAAGAACATCGACAGTGACGGTGACGGCATTCCAGACAAGTCTGACGCATGTCCCGACAACCCTGAAGATAAAGATCAGTTCGAAGACCAGGATGGGTGCCCGGATCCAGATAACGATCAAGATACGGTCTTAGATCCCATGGACGAATGTCCCAACCAAGCTGGGCCTGCAGACAACCTGGGTTGTCCCTACGGTGACCGAGATGGCGACGGCATTAACGATCAACAGGACAAGTGCCCTGATAAAGCCGAAGACTTTGATGAAGACAGGGACCAAGACGGCTGTCCGGATGTGGACACCGACAAAGACGGCCTCGAAGACGATGTGGACGAGTGCCCCACGCAGCCTGAAGACATCGACGGCTTTGTGGACGAGGATGGCTGCCCAGATATCGACAACGATCAAGATGGTATCATTGATACAGTGGACCAATGCCCCGTGGAAGCCGGTCTGCCCCAAGCCACTGGCTGTCCGGATATGGACGGCGACTTTGTCGCAGATAAAGATGATAAGTGTCCCGAAGAGTTTGGTGTACGCCAACCAGATAATCCAGATAAAAATGGTTGTCCCAAGGAGTACAAGCTCATCGTCATCAAAAAGGACCGCATCGAAATCAAACAACAAGTGCACTTTGAAACAGCTAAAGCCACCATTAAGCGTTCTTCTTACCCGCTCTTGGCAGAGGTGGCAGACGCCATCAAATCCGCCGAGATCAAAGGCGTGCGCATTGAGGGACACACCGATAGCGATGGCTCTGAAGTATACAACTTGAAGTTGTCACAAGCGCGTGCAGATTCGGTTCGTACGCACCTCATCGAGGTGGAGGGGATTCAAGCCGATATGTTGGAGGCCATTGGGTTTGGCGAGAGCAGACCACTGGCCGGAAATGATACGCCAGGGGGCAAAGCCAAAAACCGACGGGTTGAATTTCACATCGAACGTTAAAGCATGAACCACCCCTCATCAGAACCCCAACAGCAACCCGCCGCTTGGGCGAAAGCCTTCACCCGCTTTCGGTGGTTGAATCTGGGTATTTTGACAGCACTCACTTTTGTGCTTGGCTTCATCGCCTTGGGCATTCAATTTAATTTTTCGCCCGACAACCTGTTCTTATCCAAAGACCCGGCCCTGGCCTTTTACGTGGATAAATTGATTCCCAATTTTGGGGCCGGCGGCAATTTCTCTATCCTGTGCATTGAAGGCGATGTTCGAAAAGAGAATGTTCAGAGTGCACTGGTTGAAGCCCATGAACGCTTAGAAAAACAAACCGGTGTTCAACATGTGCTGTCGCTAAAAAACGCACAAATTTTTTCTGATGCAGGGGGATTTTTAGAAACCACCACACTTTTTGATGGCCGCAAGGTAAAAGATTCTCGCTTATGGAAAGCCGTTTTTGAGAGCCCAATTTACACCGGGAACATTGTCTCCAAATCTGGCCAGGCGGCAGCAGTAATTTTCCAATTAGCGTCCACCGACGGAAATCAAGCAAAAAAAGATGAATTAATTGATGGCGTTCAAGATGTGGCCAATACCCTCACTCAAAAATATCCCGAAATTAAATTTTATGTGTCAGGGGCGCCCATTACCCAAAAAGAGATCGTGCACGTTCTCAAAAAAGATCAAATGACTTTCGTGCCTTTCACCATGTTCTTCATGGGGCTGCTGTTATTTTTGGTCTTTCGAGATTTTCGTGGCGTCTTCCTTCCCTTTTTGGCCACCGGCATGGCCACTGTCTGGACCATGGGCATCCTGGTGCTCCTGGGACACAACATCAACATCGTCAACAATGCTATAATTATTTTGCTTTTGGTCATCGGTGTGGCCGACGGGGTTCACGTGGTGGCCCGCTACAAAGAAGAGCTCAAGCGTGCCGAGAAAAATGGCCGACGCCCCACCAACGAACAAGAAAAACACCTGCTGGTGGCACAAGTGGTCCAACACATGTTGCTCCCCTGCTTTTTAACCACCACCACCACCGCCGTGGGCTTTCTTTCCACCTTGGTGGCCGAAGTCACGCTCATCCAAGATTTTGGGCTTGAAGCGGCCATCGGTGTGATGGCTGCCTTCGTGGCGACCATTTTATTTGTCCCCAGCATGCTTGCCATTTTACCACTGCCCGGACCGGCTCACGAAGACGCCATTTCCAAGGGTCTCGACCGCAGTCTTTCATTAGCGGCCCGCTTTTCGGTGACCCATGCCAAGCTCATTGGCTTGGGCGCCTTGGCCCTCACCGGGGGTTTATCGTGGTTGGCCACCCAAGTTGAAACCAATATTCGTTTTGCCGACGAGCTGCCTGCCACAGCGCCAAGCATGCAAGCCCTGCGTTTCACCGAAAAACATTTCACCGGTGCGCTTCCTTTTGACGTGGTGTTTGAAGGCCCCCGTGATTTGATCGAAAGCCCGGAGTCTTTGCGCGCCCAAAGCCGCGTGAGCGAATACATTCGTGGTTCAGGATTACCCTTTTCCGCTTTTTCCTACGCGGATGTGTATGAAGAGATGGGCCGCATTTTTTCTGCCGACGGCAAGGCCGAAAAAGTACGCCACTGGACCGATGAAAAAATTGCCCAAGTGAGCCTGCTCATGGACATGGGCGATGCTGAGCAAATAGAAGAAGGCCGAAAACGGTTTTATTCTCAAGACGGTTCTTTGGTCCGCATCACCGCGTTGGGCGCGGACATTGGTTCGAAAAACTTTTCGCCCTTTCGCGATAAGCTCATCGACTTTGTTCATGAAAACACCCCAAAAGGTCTCAAGGGTGTGGTGACGGGGGGCCAAGTCATTGCATCTCGCGCCATGGAAAACATCATCAATGACATGGGCAGCTCTTTGGGTTTGGCCGCCATTCTCATTGCCATTTTTACCATGATCATGTTTCGCTCATTCAGACTCACGCTGGTGGCCCTCTTTCCCAATCTCTTGCCCATCATCGTGTCTCTGGCTTTCATGTCGTCCTTTGGTTTTCCCGTCCGGGTCTCCACCGTTGTCATTTTCTGCATGGCATTGGGCGTGGCTGTGGACGCTTGTATCCACCTTTTGGCCCGGCTTAAAGAAGAGATGAATCAAGACCATGGCGACAAAGAGGTCAATATGGACGATGTTCTGTACCGCACCATCACCGGCACGGGGCGACCCATCGTTTACACCACGTTGCTATTATTTTTGGGTTTTTCCGTGATGGGCTTTTCGGACTTTCGATCCCTGCGTAACTTCGCCATTTTGTCGTCCATCACTCTAGGTACAGCATTGGTGGTGGACATCGCGTTGTTTCCCGCCATGGTTCGCATGTTGGGCATCAAAAAGCGTTAGTCCACCAGTTCGAACTTATATTTGTAAACGATAATGCTATCGACAGGTTCATCGTCTACGATGGCGGGATCAAACTTAAACTTTTTGATTGCAGCCAAGGCGGCTTCATCTAAGCCAAAGCCCAGTTTGCGAATGACTTTGGCATTGCGGACTTTGCCTTTACGCGTCACTTGAATACGCAAAACCACGGTCCCCTCAATCTCTGCTTCCTCGGCTTGAGGCGGGTAAGGCGCCATGAACTCTTTTTTGACCCTTGCTTTTCGTGACAGCTTGCCACTGCGAACCGGGCTCCATTGGTATGGCTTGACCTTGGAAGGATCGACGAACTTCTCTTTGTTGGGGTCACCCATGGTGGTGTTCCCCACACGAACGGCCATCCCCGAACCCTTGACCGTGGACGCCATGGAAATACCAGTCACGATGGGTGGCGGCGCCGCAGGAGGCTCTGGTGGCGGCGGTTGGTTTGGCGGCGGTGGCGGCGGTTTTTTGAGCTTTGGTTTTCGTTTCTTCTTTTTGGGTTTGGCTTTTTCTTGAGGCGGCTCTGGTGGTGGGGGCGGGGGCGGTGGTGGGGGCTCATAAATGGCCATTTCCACACGCTGTTGTTTCTTCTTTTCTTTGATCTCTTTGGCCCCGACCAAGAGCAAGGCGTGAAAACCAAACACCACGAAAAACCACACCACCCACTTGAGCTTGGATCGCTCCTGCGACGAATCTCCCCACGGGTTATTAAAGTCCGACTTGGTCGGCTTCGGCTTGGGGCTGCTGGCGGCGTCAAATGGGGGCAAAGTCAAACCTAAGGTTAGGGGTTCACGGGAACGGGCGCGGAGTCAATGTTCAGAGCGAACTTGATGATTCCCTCTTGCTTTACCAGGTCAATGAGCTGAATGACCTCTCCGTGGCTGATGGACTTATCTGCCGCAATCACAGCCTGTACATCTTTTTTGCCCGCAGCGATTTCACCCTTGATGTGGGCGCGAATGGTTGCTTCGGATGCCAAGTCGCCATTGAGGTATATTTTTTTCTCTTTGGTCTCTTGGTCGAACGTGTAGGTCAGCATCACCGTGGAGGGCTCGGTAGAGTCCCCCGTACTGGCTTCGGGTAAGTCAATTTTCAGGGAATCGGCCACCACGTAGGAAGTGGTCACCATAAAGATCACCAACAAGCACAGCATGATGTCCACCAAGGGGGTCACGTTGATCTCTGAGATCACTTCATTTTCGTCGCTGTCGCCTAAGGCACCACCGGCCATGTCATCACCTCAACTGGTTATCGGTTGGCAAAAACCACGTGCAACAAAGCTTCAGCCCCGGTGTTCAAGGACTTCAGACGTCGCGCGAAATAATTATAAAAGGCTACCGCCGGCAGGGCCACGAGCAAACCTACCGCTGTGGCCGCCAAGGCTGCTGACAGTGTGGACATCACGGCGTTGGCCCCAACTTGACCTGCCGAGTTTGTCCCCATTTCGCTGAGCGCAGCGATGATTTCGAGAACGGTCCCAAACAGACCGATAAATGGAGCATTGTTTCCCAGCGTCCCCAAAAACGCGAGGCCTTTTTCGAAGCGCAGTTTCTCCACCTTTGCCGTGGACTGAGCCATTTCGGACATTGCTTCTTTGCCTTTGGGAGACACCTCTAAGGCCGCGCTCACCACTTTGGCTGCAAAACCTGTCTCTTCTTTGAGTATTTTTTTGGCTTCTTCGGTCTCACCTGCCGCCAATTTGCCACCAATTTGCTGGGCCAGAAGATCTGCGGCACCGCTGTTTTTCACAAAGAAAACCCAGCGTTCGATCACCACCGTGAGCGAAATAATACTCAATAGCACCAAAAACCACATAACAGCTGATCCGGCGCCGGTCAGACTCACTTTCACCACGAGATCGGTGATCATATTGAACTCCATTCGATGCAAAGGTTTTGAAAAGCCTTTTTAAAACAACAGTCTTAGGTGTCAACGCACCCCTCCGGACTAAAACGTTTTAAGTGTAGAACTTTATTCACTTTTGTTTGAATTTGGCCCTTAAAAAAGGCAGGATCTGCTCCCTGAGAGCCGCTTTTTACCCCACGCACCTGCCAAACCTGTGGCATAGTCGAAAATTTAACCATGATCGCGCACCCAAACCCATCTGATCTCAAGATTGTCCTGGCCCACAAAGATTCGCGTTTTCACCTGTACACCAAGGTGAAACCCAACACGAAAATCCAGGCGCTGCTCGAAAAAGAGGATGTGAGCGTGGCCCAACTGCGCAAGGCCCATGAAGCCCACATGGAGACCCTCACGCACATCGAAGCGATCCTTAAAAAAAGAAAACTCAAATACAAGAAGGCCTACCGGGCGCGTTTGGGCGGTCTGGAAACCGAAGCCACACTGGTGATCACCGTGGGGGGCGATGGCACCCTTTTAGAAGCGTCCCACTGGGTAAAAAATGCGGTCATCCTGGGGGTGAATTCAGATCCGGGGCGCTCCACCGGCTCCTTGTGCGTGGCCAACAAAGACTCTTTTGAATCATTGTTCGATGCATTCTTGAATGGCGAACTCAAACCCACCTACGTGCCACGCCTTCAACTCACCCTCAACGATATGGTGCTGAACGAGCCCGTGCTTAATGACATTTTAATCGCACACAAAAACCCCGCGGCCACCTCGCGGTTCATCGTCCAGAAAAATGGCACGCAACAGGACATCCGGTCTTCGGGACTGTGGGTGGCTGCCTCGGCCGGATCGACGGGTGGTATTCTATCTGCCGGCGGACAAGTCACGGCGTTGGACGACCCGCGGATTCAACTACGGGTTCGAGAGCCTTGTGCTTCGCACCAAAACGACAGCCAAGTGCATGAGCACTTTTTAAATGAAAACGAAGAGCTGGAAATTATTTCACGCATGCGCGAAGGAAAAATATACCTGGATGGTCCTCACATGACCCATCCCTTTCCCATGGGCGTACGCCTGCGCATTTCGGCACAACACAGCCCCTTGGCATTATTGGTCTCTGATGAAATGAAACAACGGCGCACCCATTGGGTCGCACCTTCCCAGGAGTAAAACATGGCAAAAGAAGGCAACAAAGCACCTGCATTCACTTTGGCAGGCGACGACGGTAAAAAGCACAAACTCAGCGACTACAAGGGCCAAAAAGTGGTCTTGTATTTTTACCCCAAAGACAACACCCCGGGGTGCACCACCGAGGCCTGTGACTTTCGAGACAACATGACCAAACTCAAACGTAAAGGCGTGGTGGTTTTTGGGGTATCCAAAGACTCATTGGCGTCTCACGAAAAATTCCGAACCAAGCAAAACCTCAACTTTACGCTGTTGTCCGACGAAGACACCAAAGTCCATCAAAAATACGGTGCCTGGGGCGAGAAAAACATGTACGGCAAAAAATTCATGGGCTGCATTCGCTCCACCTTCCTCATTGACGAAGAAGGCAAGCTCGCCAAAGCGTGGAATAAGGTCAGAGTCAAAGGCCATGTGGACGAGGTGATCGAGGCCATTAAAGAACTTTAAACATTCTTTCGAAAAGAGCTGAAAATGATCGATTTGCGTTCAGATACCGTTACTCGGCCCACGCCCGAAATGTTAAACGCCATGTGCACCGCACCCTTGGGCGATGATGTTTTAGGTGATGAGCCCACCGTGCAAAAACTGGAAGCCAAGGTGGCAGAAATGACCGGCAAAGAAACGGCTGTTTTTGTCCCCAGCGGAACCATGGCCAATCAAATTGCCATTTGGTTACACACCAAACCGGGTGACGGTATTTTGGTCGAAGAAAACTCGCACATTTTGCATTACGAAGCGGCGGGACCTGCCATGATCGCCGGCGTGAAAACCACGTCGGTGCCAGGCCAAAATGGCATCATGGACGTGGAAAAACTCAAAACAAGTTTTCCTCCTGATGACCCCCATTGTGCACCCGTCACACTGGTCTGCGCTGAAGATACGGCCAACCGTGGCGGTGGCTATGCTTACCCCATCGAAACTTTAGATGCCATCGCTCAAACAGCTCAAGACAACCAGGCGCGATGTCATTTGGACGGTGCGCGACTGTTTAACGCTCAGGTAAAAACAGGCGTGTCGGCGGCGCGACGGGCAGCCCAATTTGATACGGTGAGCATTTGTTTTTCAAAAGGTTTAGGCGCACCGGTGGGCTCGGCCTTGTGCCTCCCCCAAAGCATGCGACGGGACGCCATTCGCGCTCGAAAAATGTTAGGCGGCGGCATGCGCCAATCCGGTGTCATCGCCGCAGCGGCACTGTACGCCTTGGAGCACCATGTCGATCGTCTGGCCGAAGATCATCAAAAAGCCATCACGCTGGCAGAGGGTTTGAAGCAGCATGGTTACGAAGTCGTCCCGCCTCAAACCAATATGGTTTATTTTAAGCACCCAAAGGCCCAGCAAATTTTAGATCAGGCCGAGCAACAAGGGGTTCGTGCACTCACCGCCAAAGCACAAACGGTTCGACTGGTCACCCATTTAGATGTGAATGAATCCGACATCGAAAAAAGCATCGAAATCTTTGGAAAGCTGCTCAATTCTTAACCCCGCCCCAAAGGCCTGAAACATTTTTGAGCGACGCTTTGGCGATCATCACGCTGAGATAAAAAAAACGCGCCCCACCCAAAAATGGATGAGGCGCTGGTACCGGGTACCGGAATCGAACCGGTATGGCCGTGAGGCCGGCGGATTTTAAGTCCGCTGCGTCTACCAGTTCCGCCAACCCGGCGTGGTAGAACAGGCGTCATAACCGATTTGTCATTTATTGAAAAGATGAAGTTTAAACTTCGGGAAATCTACATCATTTGGGGCTATACCCTGTTAGTCCCCTGGGATTTAGTTGCAAAATGACATAAAAGCCCAATGACCCCTCACCCTGGAGCCCCTATGCGAGTAAAAACCTGTTTCATGGCGATTTCGCTGCTTTCATCCGTGGCCTGTGCGTCGGTGGAATCCACTGATGTTCGTACTTCTGGTATTTACGCCAGCTTTGAAGCCAAAGGGGCCAATGATGGCACCACCAAGGTTCATGCTGAACTCACCGTGGGCGAAAATTCCAACACCTATTTAGACCTCACGGGGGAAGATACACTCACCGCCACCCAAGGCGATGAATCCAAATCCATGAGCCGCAATAATCTAGGGAGCATCGTTTGGTACGAGTCTGTTTTTTCCACCAACGAAGAAGGCACCACTTTTAATATCGCCTTTGAGCGAGGCGAAGATGAAAACGCCCCCAATTCAGAAGTAAGCCTCCCCGCCCCATTCGATCTCACCGTGCCCACAGAAGGCGATGAATTCTCTATGAGTGCAGACAAAATCACCGTGGCTTGGAACAACATCACAGATGATCCCATGACCCTGCTCGTGAGTGGGAACTGTTTTTATGGCATCACCGAAAATATCGTCACCGACCAAGGGGTGTTCGTGATCGAGGCCGCACGGCTCGAACCCATCGACCCAACCACTGGGGACATGTGCACCGCCACCCTCACCCTCACCCGCGAACGCGATGGGGAGATCGACGAAGCCTACGGGGAAGGCGGCAGGTTTAAGGGCAGACAAGTTCGAACGGTCACCATCACCGTCGCCCCTTAAGCGACCTACTTATGGTAAGGTCCACCGCGCCAAATTTCAGCGCAGCGATAAAGCTGTTCCGACAAAAAACACAAAGCCAAGCGATGTGGCAACGTCATGGGTGACAGCGAAAGCATCAAGTCAGCGGTTTTCTTCACGTCGTCAGATAACCCCGTGGCCCCGCCGATTAAAAAGGCAATGTTTTGCCCTTGATTTTGAAGCTTTTCTAACTGGCTGGCAAACTGCTCCGAAGAAAACATTTTGCCCCGAGCATCCATGGCAATGCGGTAGCATCGCTCACTGGCCGCCAATAATTTCTCACCTTCGAATTGCCGGTGATCAGCGTCATTCTGATTTTTTTTTCGTTTGGCTTCTGCCACAGGAACGATGGTGGCTCCCAAACGCTTGCCCCCGCGCATCAGATAGTCTTCGGCCTGTTGCGATAAAGGATCTTTTTTATCGTATCCCACAGCGCAGATTTTAATTGGCATCACCTGTTCCTGTGGGCTGTGATTTAGAGTGCCGCTTGATCTTTGGCGGCTTGGCGTGCTTCTTTGGCCGCTTTGAGGTGCGTCATGGATTCGGCTTCATCAAAATCGCGCTCGGGCACTTCACCCCAAAAACCATCGAGATCGTAGTAGGTGCGTGCGCCCTCAAAAAAGATATGGGCCACCACTTCGCCGAAATCCAACAAAACCCAGTGACCTTGTGCCACACCTTCTTGGCCCAAAGGCCGCACGCCCGCCAACCGCAACTCGTCTATGATGTTGCGTGCCACCGCTTGAACTTGTCGTTCACTGGGTGCGGAGCAAATCACCAAATAATCGGTGTAACTGGTTTTTTCGGACACATGGAGCAGCTTGAGCCCGTCGGCTTTTTTATCCAATGCCAAAGCGGCCACAACGCCAGCCTTCACCAATGCGTCTTCATTCAAATCGGTCATGCAGATCCCTTCTCAAAAAACAGAGAACAGGCTTCACACATGAAAATAGGTATTTCAACCGGGTTAAACGGCAATTTGAGGAACAAAACCGTTCGATCTTACTGAATTTGGGGTGAAATTATCACCGATGGCAGCGGATCGACCGGGGGCAGAGGCGGTCCAGGCATACAGACCACCAATGGGTGGACGTCTGAGGGCAAGGGCTCTAAACGCCGGGTTTTCTTTCGCGGTGCCGTTTTTGGCCTTTTGGGCTTGGCCTTGGTCGACAATTTATCTTTAGATTTAAGGGCTTGTATTTTTTCAGGGTCGAGTGCGGCCTCGGCATCGGACTCGGGTTCGGGACGCGGTTTGCCTTTGCGCACTTCCAAAAGGCCTTCCACCTGCAAATAACGTAACAATGTGGCCGTGCTGTCTCGCAACAAAGCCCCGCTCTCGAGCAATTCCCAAATGGGCTGATATTGCTGGTTCAAACGGGTCAAAAATCGCTTTTCTGCCGGCCCAAACCCATAAACTTCTAAGGGCGCGGGCAAGAGATCGTCACCACAGTCCTTGAGACGTACTTCTTTACCACTGAGGAGTTCCAAGAACCGTTCCCGCACTTTTTTCGTCAATTGTTGTGAAACCGCCAAAAAAACAAGCATGTGCATGTGCATGGGTGTGGGCTGAAAACCGGTGAGAAAGGTCAAACCTTTAGAAAAAGTAAATGAACGGCTTCCCAGCTTACAAAAATGGTGAGCCTTTCGAGTGGATTGGATGGCCAATATTTCTTTGAGCTGGTCCTCATTAATGACCCCCATGCCCATGAACACCTGACCGGGCAAAAGACCACCGCCATCCCGAATCCGACGCTGGGCGCTGATAAAAGTGGTGGCATCGCAAAGATTGCGCTCGAGCAAGAGCTGACCTAAAGGTGCTAAATATTTAGAGGTTTGTACACCTACGGGCATGCCCTGCATAAAATACATGTGATTTTGACCATTGTGCTCCTCAATGGTCATCCGCCCCGTGGCCTTCTTTTCTTCGACGGTTAAAAGGGCTTTGTACAGCGGACAATTATCCATGTGCACCGACAGGACATCCATGTCGGCTATCTCGTTGGGGTCGAAATGGTGGGCACTGTGGGTTGCCAAATGAATTCCGCCTCTTTTTTAGCCTTTCTCGGCTTGTTCTCTGGATCAACGATGCTAGGGTGTGCAACCAATGAACACGGAATCATCCTCCCAAAATCAGGACCAGGACGCAAAAGAAAATGCGCCTGCGGCCCCTCTTTTCCGAGATGCCCCAAAACGCCCGGTGCCCGAGCGTTTGATGCGTCTGATGCTCTTTGTCATGAGCATGGCATCGGTATCTGGGGGAATGGTCGCCATATTGGCCTTCATCACGTTTTCTCAAAACCTGCCCGAGTTCGATTCCGTTGAGCAATATCGTCCCAACCTGGTGACCAAAGTGTATTCCACCGATGGACGGCTGATCGGCGAATTTGGAACCGAGCGTCGAACGGTGGTGCCTTATGAACGCATCCCCAAACATTTGATTCAAGCCTTCATCGCGTCCGAAGATAAAAAGTTTTTCGATCACCATGGCATCGACTACGTGGGGATTATCAATGCCGTTCTCCAAAAAGTCACCGGCCAACGCAAAAAACTTCGGGGTGCATCTACCATCACGCAACAGTTGGCAAAAAGTTTGCTGATCGCCCATGAAGGCTTCAAAAAAGGCACCGAACGCTCCATTCGTCGTAAAGCCCGCGAGGCCATTTTAGCCAGCCGCCTCGAAGGTGACCTCAACAAAGAAGAAATCATTTGGCTTTACCTCAACCAAGTTTACCTGGGACACGGGGCTTATGGGGTTCAAGCTGCCGCAGAAAGTTACTTTCGAAAAGACGTACAAGAGTTAAACCTAGCCGAAATGAGTTTACTGGCAGGTCTTCCCCAAGCCCCTTCACGGTTTTCCCCGGTGAACAACCCCTCGTCGGCACGTAAGCGACAAGAATATGTGTTGCGCCGAATGGTCACCGATCAATACATCACCGAGGAAGAGCGCACCCAAGCTTTAGAAATGGAAGTGGAAAAACATGTTCGTCCCCGAGACAACCGCTTTGCAGACACCGCTCCCTATTTTGCCGAACACGTTCGTCGATACATCTATGAAAAATACGGTGAAAAAGCATTGTACCGAGGCGGCCTAAAAATTTACACCACCCTGGACCTAGAGCGACAACATCATGCAGAAAAAGCCCTGGTCCAGGGCGTACGTCAAGTGGACCGACGTCAAGGGTTCCGTGGTCCGGTGGCCCATCTCCCCAGCCTCGAAAAACGTGAAAAAGCGGCTGAACTTATCGAGAAAAAGCTCATCAAAAACAAACCACTCGAATATGGCACCTCGTACATGGCCGTGGTGAACCACGTGGATTCCGATAATCAATGGGCACTGATCAATGTCGGCAGCATTGAAGGGATATTACCGTTGGCGGGTTTGCGGTGGGCACGTGAAGTGAACCCCAACGCTTTTTGGGAATACAACCTGGTCGAGAACATCGAACTGGTGCTCAAAAAAGGTGACGTGGTGATGGTGGTGCCCATGAGTCGCAAAGATTTGGTGCGCAAAGCATATGGCAACGCGGTGGCCCGTAAAATGCCCGAAGAGCCTTTGGACATCGCCGACGTCGAAAAAGGCAAAAAGTACCCCGTAGAGAAACGCCCCCTTTTCGCTCTGGATCAAATCCCCAGCGTTGAAGCAGCCCTCATCGCCATGGCGCCCGACACCGGATACGTGGAGGCCATGATTGGTGGTTATGCCTTCGAACGGTCCGAGTTTAACCGTGCCTTCCAGAGTTGCCGCATGCCAGGTTCATCTTTTAAGCCCATCGTTTATTCCGCTGCAGTGGGCCTTGAAAATTACAATCCGGCCACGCTGATTTTAGACACACCCATCACCATTCGGGATCAAGACATCGGTAAAAGTTGGAAACCGCAAAACTTTGAACACTCCTACAAAGGCGAGGTCACTTGCCGTGAAGCGGTGATGAACTCCATGAATGTACCAGCCCTGAAAACGATGGAGCGCGTGGGCATTCGAAATGCGGTGGCCTGGGCGAAAAAGCTTGGCATCCAAACAAACTTAAAACTGGAGCTGGGCACCGCCATCGGTTCTTCTTGCGTGCGGCCTTGGGAGCTCACCAACGCGTACACCACTTTTGCAAGGATGGGCTTGAGACCGGAGCCCGTTTTTGTGAAGCGCGTGATCGATCGCGACGGCGTGGTTCTTGAAGAACATGCAGCGCCCGGGGACACTTGGCAAAGCCGCAAAGAACGCACTGACAGTCTCTACCGCAAGCTGCTGCAGCCGCCGCACCGTGTGATGGATGCCGAAGACGCTTACATCACCCACTACCTCCTCACCCAAGTGGTGCAATATGGAACCGCGGCGCGTGCCCGATCTCTGGGGCAACCGGCGGCAGGGAAAACGGGCACCACCAATGACAGTTTTGATACATGGTTTGTGGGTTATACCCCTAGCCTCGTCGCCAGTGTTTGGGTCGGATATGATTCCATGAAAACACCTTTGTCAGTTCGAGAGCAGGGCGGCCGTACCGCACTCCCCATCTGGCTGGATTTCATGAAGGGCGCTCTCGAAGGCAAGCGAGAAAAACCCTGGATTCCACCTCCCGGAATTTGTGAAGCACGCATCGACAGCAAAACCGGAGCACGACTGCTCGAGCCGAGCCCACAAAGCTTTGTGGCCCCATTCCGATGTGGCAGCGAACCAGAAGTTATGGCCCTTGAAGACATGGACCTTGAGGACACCATGAGTTTAGGTGGCATGTAACTCGCCGTTGTTTAGAATATTGGTCTTAGAGCTGTGACACGTTCTTCGTGTTCAATTCGTCGCCGGTGTTGCCCGCGCTCACCCCACACCGGTAGCCATGCGCACCGCCGGGGCCTAAATCATAATCCACTGAACCCGTTACAACGCCGTTCCCGGCACCCCAAACGCCTACACTGGGACCACCGCCGCCACTACCGCCACAACCACCGTCGCCGCCTTGGCCGCCATCGCCACCATCACCACCAGAGCCCATAGAGTAACCCGCGCCGACTTGTTTGATGGAGCCTGGACCGCCTCTGCCGCCCATGCCGCCAATACCTCCAAAGCCACTTTGGCCACCAATACCACCGCCCAAGGTTTCGATGATGACATCTTCAAAATTCAATGTGGAATCTTTAATAATGATACCAATGGAAGCACCGCCGCCTTGACCGCCTTTACCACCCTGACCACCAGTGCCGCCACCGCCGCCGCCGCCACCCGCACGACCGGGATCGCCGGTGTAACTGCCGCCGTAGAGGCAAAGGTCACCTGCACCGCCGCCGCCGCCGCCGCCGCCAGCACCCATTTCCCCAGCCTCGCCCAAGCCACCTACATCAGCTGCCCAGTTTAGGCCCGTTAACATACCCAGACCGTCTCCATCTGAACCGTTGGCACCCGTGGCCGCAACACACGGCGTGTTGGCACCACCCGAGGTCAAATAAGCATTGCCTCCAACGAGCCCATCACCCGGCACCAGTGAGCCTCGATACGCACAATTTGAGTAGTCAATGCCATATTGATAACCGCCAAGCCCCGAAACCGGCAATCCGTAAGCGTCGAAAACGTGCTTACCGAAAAAGCCACCTCGGCCACCTCGGCACGTACCCAACGGTGAGTCGGCACCTTTGGTGCCAGAAAACCCGGAATATTCATAGTCATCATAATAGTAGGCGTTCATCCCCCCGGAGCCACCATCCCCCGCGTCACCGCCGCCGAAAGAACCGCCATCACCACCTGTATCATTACTGGCCGGGCTGCCAGGGGAACCAACCATTCCCGCAAAACCAGAGACTCCGGACGCACCAGGCCCACCAAAGCCAGCGATCACATGAACATCTCTCAAAGTGAGATAATCACCCGCGTTGCTAACGATGAGCGCAGCGCGATAGCTTCCAAAAGTGGTGGCATTATCGGTTTCGATCGCCACACTTGCCACGGTCAAAGGCGCAGACAAGTTCGCGATTTCCATGGCCGTGGTTTGCTCTGAAGACGAGATCACGGTTTTCTGGAAAGACTGTCCCGCAAAATCGTATGTAAAACTGCCATAAACGTTTTGGCCGTCTTCTAAAGTGATGGTCTCATTTACAGGATAGATGCCGGACGTCATGTAAATGCTGTCTTTGTTACTATCACCATCGACCAACTGCTGTGCCCGCTCAAAAGTCCGTACAGGATTAAGGGGCGACCCATTTCCAGTATCGTTTCCATCCACGCTCACAAAAACACCTCTGACAATATCGCCATCTACACCGTCACAATTTTCGTCAATGCCGGCGCTGTCTGGAATATCCGTGTCAGACACAACGGTGCACTCGTATTCGCACCCGTTGGCCAGTTCTCCATCCAGGTTTTGCCAGCCTGCCAAACAACCATCGAACACGCAGCCGCCACCCGCACTGCAAATGGTATTGGCATTCTCATGAAAACAAGTATCGCCCTGTGAGGGTATCGGCTCACACTCGCAGCCATCCTGAGGGTCTTCATTCAAATCTCTGCGACCGTCTTCACAATCGGTGCCCACGCCGGAAAGGGTGATCACGCTTTGCGCTTCGGTCCCTTCCACGGCATAATCGTAATCAATAAAGACCGTGCCCGAATCAGCATTCAGCTCATCGGGCGTATAGGTCACTTCAAAGTTATAGGTCTCGTTGTGGGCCAAAGTTACCGGCAAGGTGCCGGCGTTCAGGGTAAAATCTAAAGAACTTCCCATGCCCATTTGTAAATCGCGAATGACCAAATCGCCATAACCCGTGTTTTGAATGTATAAGGATTCAAACCCATCACTCGAGGACACAGTGCTTTGTCGGTAGACAGGGCCGAAGTTGTAGGTGTCCAGGCTCTGGAGAAATTCCGGATTGCTGGGGCGTGCGGTGAAACTCACTTCGAACTGACTCGCGTCAGGATCGGAAGTGAGTACGCGAAACGTTTTTGTCACGGACAACAATTGACCGCCGGCCAGGTAAACCATGGTGGGGGTGAAAGTCATGGCGTAGCGTTGGCTGGCCACAGAGCCGATGTCCGACACTGGGCCCACAGGCGCAATGGTGAAACCCGAAAGTGACTCGATGTTGGGAAGGCAGGCCCCCGTGATATCATCTACGAAACAAGAGTTGAGAATGTCTAAATTACCCAGTCCTTCATTGCGGACCCTAAAAGCATAAAACTTAGTCAAACCCGATGGCACATCGCCCAGATCGATGGCCGCCACACCTTCATTATTGGGCAGTTCGGTGAGGTCGTCTTGGGTCAATACCGCTGCGGGGGCCAACTGCGTCAATCCCTGAAGCTCAAAATGAGGGTGCTCATCGTCGGGGAAGCTGGAAAGAACGTCTAACTCGAGAACCAAATCAGCGCTTTGCTCAGTGGTGGCCACCATGCCCGTGGCCGGCTCGAAACTGAGGGTCAGGGTCTTTGTTTCCCCCGGCTCCAACACACTGCCCTCCCAAGAAGAAGCGTTCTCCACCGTGAAGGAAGGTGCGTAAATACCGTCGCGTGCCAAGGAACTCACGGGCAAAGCCACTTCACCATTGTTGAGGATGCTCCAACTGAGTGTTTTGCTGCTCCCCACGTAAATGATGTCCTCATCGGTTTGAGAAAATGTCAATGCCTCCACATAGTCGTTGGAAGATGCCAAAGAGGCCGCCACGGTTCCATAGCTGCCGCGGCCCACGAGCTCGATGTTCCATTCTTGAGACCCACCCATGTCTTCGAGCGGATGTATTTTGAGCGTTTGCTGAACCGACCCCTCGGTGATGGGACTGAAGGTGAGGACAATGGTTCGCGACTCACCGTGTGCCATGGGCACGTCGAAGTCATCGGGCAATTCGTAAGAAAAGGGTGAATTGGGCGGGAGCACCAGTTGGCTGATTTGCAGCGGACCGTAGCCGGTATTGGTGATCGTCAAATTTTGAGTGGTCGGGTCGGTGGTATAAATTAATGTTGGCGGAAACTCAGACACCTCGCTCAAAGTGGCCAAAGGATTCACGGTTCGTGAGCGCAAGTGTAATGACAGGTTCGGTTGTACGGGATCGTTGCTTGAGATGATGAGCGTTCCGTTATCATTTTGCAAATCGCCGTCGTCCCCAATGTTCAGAGACGTGCCGTCGTAAAAGATGGGAATCACGGCGAACTCAGAAACGGTGACCCCTGCGTCGCTGGCCTCTTCCTCCTGATCCTCCTGAAAGGGTTCGTTGTCTTGCTCATCGGATTGGTGCAGGGCCAACGGTAAAGGCGGCATGCCCCCTACCGTAAAGCGGCTCGAGGAGCCCTCTCCCATAAAAATGTTATCGAGGCGCAAAGTGCCTTCACCCGTGTTGAAAGCCACAATGTCTGAATGAATGGCTTCGCCCAAGGATACGGTGGGCATCACCAAGGGAAATTCTAAATCGATTTCGTTCAGAATGTTGTCTTCCACCAGATAAAGTTTCAATCCCGGAGGTAATGTCATGTCTGCACGAATTTGAACTTGGACCTCGTCTTCATCGGTGGTGTGCCCAATGAGTTGGTCTTCCAGGGTGCCCAAGGCCCCTTCTCCCAGAAAAGTCACCGCCACTTCAAGCTGGTCACCAGGCTCGAACTCATGGGGTAACTCTATTTCTGGAATCGCCCACGATGCCCCCTCTGCGAGCGCCAAAGTGTCGAGGGTCAAAGCCGCCTCTCCGGTGTTTTCAAAGATAACCGTGCTGGCTTGCTCATAACCTAAGTAGGCATCTTCAAAAACCAAGAGCGCCGGTGTCGCGGTCAAGCGGCCTCGTAAGCCTTTACCGGTTAACGTGATGTCATGAATGATATCTTCATCATTATTGCCAAAGCCAATAACACTCAAAACGCCATTGGCGTTGCCCTCGATGACCGGCGTGAAGAAAACCTCAACGGTGTAAGTGGAAGCCGCCATGCCTTCATCGTTAAAGCAAACTTCTTCATCGCACACAGGGAATGCGCTGGGACAATCATCGTCATCGGTACAGTTTTCAATGAAAGAAGATAAATATTCTGGATCTTGTAGGTCGGCCGGTAAAACTTCGAAGCCAACCGTGGCCGGCGTCACGGTGAAGTCGCTTAGAGCAATCACCGAATCCAAAGCGCCCACGTTACGGACGTACAGTTTTTGCGACAACACACTGCCAATAGGCACCTCTCCGATAGCCATTTCGGTGATGATTTCGGTGTCGACGCCATGGTGAGGGTCATCGCTGATCCAAAGCGTGGGGATGCCTTTGAACTCCGCTTGCAGTTCGATTTGAGAGATCCCGTTTTCACCGGTATGAACCACTTGCAGCATGCTAAAATCTGATGTGGCATCTTTGGGGGTGTGTTCAATGGTGAGCTGTAAAACTTCGCCAGGTTCTAAAACGCGGTTCATGTTGCCGCCAGGACTCACATCAAATTCATTTTGGGGGTCGTTATTGATGACGATGTGCACGAGAGTAAGGGGCAGATTGCCCACGTTCTCCAGCTCGAGTGTTCGCTCAACACTCACCCCCAAACGTTGGGCTCCAAATTCAATGGTGCCCGTTTCAGACATTTCAAGTTGGGCCAACAGCACGCTGGCATCTTCGCCCGGTGTGTAGCTCAGCATCGTGCCTGCATCGGTCACCGTAATGATTGTATCGTTTAAACAAACCCCACTGCTGCAAATCTGGCCGGTCTCACAATCTGAATCAAAAAGACAAGCGCTTTGGGTGGGGGTGTTGTCATCTTCGCCCGTGTTAACCGGTGCAGGGATCTCGTTACTACAGGCCGAAAGCAGCATCACGAAGCAGGCCATGATGACAGCGAGGTTCGGCAATAATTTACATTTGTCCATTGTTGAAGTTTAGCATCTATTCCAGTGCTGGGTCACATTCGTGACTTGATTCAGATCACTAAATTTTTAGCGTGAATGAAGGGTAAACTAAGCCACTGTTTTTAATGTACTTTTTCTACTCCCAGGTCACCGTTCCAGAGCTCGCCCAAAGGGCCGATGGGCTCGCCGCGGGGCCCGCCGGCGCATTATCAGTGAAAGAGCCGATGGTGGCCCCAATTACCGCGCCTAAAATACCACCGGTCACGCCACCCAACAGGCCCGCATTTTCAATGGCCTGATTTTCCTGTGCAGCGTTGTCCAAGTTGAGTTGATCCAACTGACTGTAAATCACCAAGACCCCAGTGGCACCACCGATAAGTGCCCCTGCCAGTCCGCCAATAAAGACTCCGGCAAAGCATCTCGGACCGCACTTTGGACCGCACGAACAACAACACGTGTTGCACGATCCACCACCGCGACCACTGCCTGCACCGGGCGGCGTTGTGGGACCATCATCACGCTCTACCTCTTCCCGGTCATCTGGGTATTCTGGAGGCGGGTTTCGAGGCGACCTTTCCTCTTGAGGCACATCAACAGATTCTTCGGCGTCCGTACCACTTGAGGGGGGTGGCAATTTTTTCTTCGGAATCTCTTCGGCATCGTTGGTGTCATCCGCATTGGGCGCGCGGGGTGTATCGATGGACACGTTCGGTGATTTGTCTTTGAGTCCTGGCCCCTGTGCAGCACCGTCATTCCCCTTGGAAGGGGGTGGCTTGGTGGGCATGGGCTTATTCGGCCCATCCGTCGGTGGGTTCTGAGGCAACGGCTTTCTCGGTGGTGGTGCGGGCTCGGTCGTTGGCGGAGCCTTAGGCGTGGGTTTCGTTTTCGGCGGCTTTTTAGGCGCAGGTTTTTTAGGCGCGGGTTTTTTAGGCACAGGTTTTTTAGGCGCGGGTTTTTTAGGCGCGGGTTTTTTAGGCGCGGGTTTTTTAGGCGTGGGCTTTTTAGGCGCGGGCTTCGTTTTCGGCGGTATCTTATTGCCTTCTTTTTTGGGTTTGTTTTTGCCTGAATCGCGCACATGATCCGATTCATGACCAGGTTGGTTGGGTGACTTGGACCCTGCTTTCGGAGACGGTTTTTTTCGATCACCCAGGTTGCCGGGGGTGTCTTTGATCTTTTTCTTCCCCTTCAAAAGGGTGGGCGATTTTTTCTTCTTGGAAGGCTTTTTCTTCTTGGCGTCGCCTTTGTCTTTGGCGGTCACGGGCGCTTTTTTGGGGGGTATTTTGTTGGCTGCGAACGTCTGTTGCGCAGTCAACATGCCACCCAACAACATCATGCTCATGACCCAATTCTTAAGAAGATTTTTTCTCATTCGATTCTCCTTGGGACAACCCATCCAAAGCGTCCCATCCCAAAAACCGCTTCAACCGAGAAACGGTCGGCCGCTCTCCAACTGAACTGCCTGGTCCATAGACGCTATGGAATTTCGGCTATTCAACCCCGGCCACACAGTTTTAGAGCCTCCAAGCAGCAAACACAAAAAAAGGGCCCCTAAAGGCCCTTTTTAGCTCAATTTTCAGCCAGTTTTAGCCGAAGATGTTGAAGCCATATTTTGCGATCATGGGTGCGATCACCAAAGCCACCACACTCATCAACTTGATGAGAATGTTCAAAGAGGGACCTGCGGTATCTTTGAAGGGGTCGCCCACCGTATCACCGGTGACGGCTGCTTTGTGCTTTTCGGAACCCTTGCCAGTATTGGCTTCGTGATCTTTGGGCTCTTCTTCGATTTGCTTTTTGGAGTTGTCCCAAGCCCCACCGGAGTTGGACATGAAGATGGCCAGCAACACACCAGTCGCGGTGGTACCTGCCAAAAGACCGCCCAACATCAAACCGGAGCTATCAGCAAAACCTGCAGCCACTGGAACCAAAACAGCCAACAAACCTGGCTTCACCATTTCACGAATGGCGGCTGCGGTGGAAATGTCCACGCATTTGCCGTATTCGGCTTTCGCAGTGCCTTCCATCAAACCAGCGATGTCACGGAACTGACGACGCACTTCCAAAATCATATCATTCGCAGCGCGTGAAACAGCGTCCATGGCCATGGAGGAAAACAAGAAAGGCAACATGGCGCCGATGAACAAGCCCACCATCACGCGGGGTTCGGTCACGTCGATCTTAATGTCTGCCACCGATTGGTATAGAGAGGAATTCTCAGCCAAAGAGGTTTGGAATGCAGAGAACAGAGAAATAGCGGTCAACGCTGCAGAGCCAATGGCAAAACCTTTACCGATGGCAGCAGTGGTATTGCCCACGGCATCCAAGCTGTCGGTGCGCTCACGAACTTGAGGCTCCAACTCAGCCATTTCTGCAATCCCGCCAGCGTTATCAGCGATGGGGCCAAAAGCATCCACAGCCAACTGTACACCGGTGGTGGCCAACATCCCAAAGGCCGCCACGGCGATGCCGTACAAACCGGAGAAGTGGTAAGCCACCATGATGGCGATACAAATCAGAATGATAGGGTAAGCGGTAGAACGCATGCCCACTGCAATCCCGGAAATGATGTTGGTGGCGGGACCCGTGTTGGATGCCTCAACGATTTCATTCACAGGGCCTTTGTTTTTGGCGCAGTAGTGCTCCGTCACAAAACCGATGGCGATACCTGCAACCAAGCCGCCCACCATGGCCGCAAACAAACCCATTTTGTGGTATTCCATGTTGCTGCCGGGCAATCGGAAGTATTCAGGTAACAACTGATGAATCACACCAGCAGAAGCCAATGCCATCAAAGCACCTGCGATCCAAGTGCCCATGTCCAAAGCGTGCTGTGCATTGCCGCCCTCTTCAACCTTTACGAAGAAGGTGCCAACGATGGAGGAAATGATACCCACCGCAGCAAGAATCAAAGGCAAGTACACGAATGCCATGGTGCCTTGACCAGAGCTGAGCGTGACGCCCGCACCGATGACCATGGTCGAAATAATGGCGCCCACATAAGACTCAAAAAGGTCAGCGCCCATACCGGCCACATCGCCCACGTTGTCACCCACATTGTCGGCGATCACCGCAGGGTTACGTGGGTCATCTTCAGGGATGCCCGCTTCAACTTTACCCACCAAGTCAGCGCCAACATCGGCTGCTTTGGTGTAAATGCCGCCACCCACACGCGCAAACAACGCGATGGAGGATGCACCCAAAGAGAATGCGGACAAAATGGTGAGCACATCGTTGATTTGGCTATCGCCTTTGAGACCTGGCATCATGCCGTAAGCCACAAACAAACCGCCCAAACCAGTGACGCCCAAGCCCACAACGCTCATGCCCATCACAGTACCGCCAGCAAAAGCCACATCGAGGGCTTTCGCCAAACCTTCACGGGCAGCCGCAGTGGTTCGAACGTTGGCGGCAGTGGCCACACGCATACCGAAGAAACCGGCCAAGCCAGAACAGATGGCACCCACAATAAAGGAAAGGGCCTGCAAGGCTAAAATGGACTTGCTGCCCATGGCGCCTGAAGCCCCCAACAAAACGGCAACGGCCACAACAAAGATAGAAAGAACTTTGTATTCACGGCTCAAAAAAGCCATCGCGCCTTCGCGAATGTCGCCGGCGATTTCCTTCATTCTATCGTTTCCGGCGTCTGCGCCGTTTACTTTCTTGCTCTTCAAAAAAGCGAATCCCAAAGCCAACAAACCGACCAAAGGACTGGCATATGCGAGTGTTTGCATCATTTCTAAATGCTCCATTTCTTCTTATAAAAGAGGGCTTTGCCCCCACAAATATCTTCGGAAGCAGCCCTAACGGATGAATCGGGGACGGTCAACGCCCCTTTTGAAAGCTGACAAGCCGAATTGAATATGCTAGATTGATCCCAGGTCACGGTCAGGCGAACTTTAGGAAACTGACGGCCTCTATTCCATTCATCATCGCTCAAACGCCCATCTCAGGCGCTTTACGCATCGAGTAACACATGTCCCGACCTTCCAAATTCCAATCCACCCCCCTCGCACCCGACCGGGTCAAAGCCGATGGGGAAGCCCAAAAAACCGGATGGGGTGTCCCAAAGCCCAAATCTGGTAAAAACCAATCGGCCTACGACAAATACAAACAGAGCCTTCACGAAATCTTTGATGGTAAAAAACCCATGCCCAATAAAATGAAAGGCATGCTCGAAAGCCAGCACCCTGCGGTGGCCCAAAAAGAAACGGCCGGCGAACAAGAGACCACAGAGGAACAACCCGCCAAAAAAGTGCGGCGCCGGGTTGCGCCGAAGGGGCCCACTTTGGGTGATTTGATCCAGGTGGCCAAATCGGGCAAAAGCTCTGCAGAGGTACGAGAGGCGCTGTCACAAATTAAAGAGAAAGGGTTCACCCTGCCCGATGATGATGAAGAAATCCTGGTGAAAGCCTTAGATCATGATGATGATGATATTGTCCTTCAAGCCCTCACCCAACTGGAAGTGTTTTTAGATAACGACACCTCCAAAAACCCCACCTTGCTCAAAACCCGCCTGCAAAGCGCACAAATGCTGGCGTCCAACGGAAAAATCCGTCGCAAAACCACGGCACTTTTAGAGCTGTTGGCATAAAAAAACGCACCCTCGAGAGTGGTGCGTTTTTTGTATTGGTTTTGGGAGTCACCCGACTTAAAGCTTCACGTACTCGTAATCGATTTCTTGATCGTTAATCCCGCGTCGAGGTGGCGCGATCCATCCCGCCATTTTGCCCGGCTCGGTCACTTGAACCATCAAACTTCTCACAAAAGCTTTATCTTCAGCGGTGGGTAACCAATCATTCTTATTCTTTTGCCACTGGGCTTCGGTGATCATGTTGCCCTCAGGGTCGAAACGCGCCTCGCTCCACAGACCCACATCGCGGTTAAAACGACGGGACGGAAGCTTCACGCGGTAATCCACGCCCGCTTTTTCTAAATCGCGGTTCCATTGTTTGACACCCTTATTACAGTCGTCAACATAATCGTCCCGCAGCACTTCGTTCATGGCGTTTCGCAAGGGCACCTCTTCACTAGAAACTTTTCCACCGTCCAGAACATCCATTTGATAAATGCATTCTTTGGCCACATGATCAACGTTGAGTTTCGCTTCGTGGGCACGACCCTTAACGCCCGTTGCAAAGTAGCCAGCCGCATTCGTGGACTTTTCAGCGCCGAACAAGTTCAAAGCACTGGAGTACCAGAAATTGATGTATCTTTCGAGTAACTTCAACGGGATGCCGCCGTGAGGGCCGATGTCATCGGTGTCATGTTCCTTCATGAGTTGACATGATCGTTGAATCACGCGACGAATTCCAGTTTGCCCCACAAACATGTGGTGCGCTTCCTCGGTCAGCATAAAACGACAGGTGCGAGACAGCGGATCGAAACCACTCTCTGCCAAAGACAACAACTGGTATTTACCATCACGATCGGTAAACATGGCAAACAAAAAGAAGGACAACCATTCATCGATGGGCTCGTTGAAAGTGTTCAAAATTCGAGGTTTGTCCTCGTTGCCTGAGCGACGGTCCAACAACTCTTCAGCCTCTTCACGGCCATCGCGCCCGAAATAGGAGTGGAGCAAATAGACCATGGCCCACAGGTGCCGGCCCTCTTCCACGTTCACTTGAAACAGATTGCGCATGTCGTAAAGAGAGGGACACGTTTGGCCGAGCAAACGTTGCTGCTCAACCGATGCAGGCTCGGTATCACCTTGGGTCACGATGAGGCGACGTAAAGCATTTCGGTGCTCACCAGGTACTTCTTGCCAAACGGGTTTCCCGTAATCATCACCAAAGGGAATCACCCGGTCTTTTTCGGGTGGCGCCAGAAAGATGCCCCAACGATAGTCAGGCATTTTAACGTGATCAAAATGCGCCCAGCCATCGGTTTCAACGCTGATGGCGGTTCGCAAATAAATGTCTTTTTCTTGAAAGCCTTCTGGCCCCATGTCCTGCCACCAACTGAGGTAGTTGGGCAGCCATTTTTCTAAAGCCCGCTGCAATCGTTTGTCATCACTCAGATGAACGTTGTTGGGAATCTTTTCATTGCTTACGTGAGCTACGGCCATGGGCGCTCCTTCTTATTCAGTGGAAATGATATGAGCCACTCTAACATCTTCTAAAGTCAAATTCAGGTTGGGTGGGTTTTCCGTAGTTGGTCAAAGCACCCATTTCTCCCGTGGCGTTCGGCCGAATGAAAATCCAGTTCTGCCAGGCTGATAAACGTGCGAAAATACGGCTTTCCATGGTTTCTGGGCCAGGAAAGCGCAAAGAGGCCTCCATGCCGGTGAGGGCATCAGGGGACATGGCCACCCGTTCTTCCACCAACAATCGCACTTCATCCGGATAATCGATCTCGTCCCGAACGAAGGTCACCAGCTCGAGATCTTCGGCATCTTCTGCCTCCACTGGGCCTTCCAGCCCAGCATTCATGGCCGTTTGCAACGCTTCATCATCCCCAAAATAATGGGCCTGCAAACGCGTCAAACCGTGGCTCATGGGCAATGACCCATTGTTGATTTCAGACAGACGTATTTGGGATGGGGTATCGGCGTCCACATCATCGAGCATGTAACTGCGATCGGCAGCCCAAATCAGCTCGGCCAATGAGCCGGCCCAACAAGAGGTGGGCTCGATGAGTGACACGAAAGTGCGGCTGGTGACATCGACGCGTTTGAGAACGCGCTTCATGTTGTGCAGCACTTCAACCGCAAACCAGTTTGGGTTCTCGCCAGTGGCAGCCGCCAGCAAAGAACGGTCGGATTGCAACACGTGCTCAACATTGCCTTCGGTTTTGAGTAAGACCAAGCCCACCATGAGGTGGTTCATGCGCAAGTTCAAAATGGCGTTGTCTAATTCACGAAATGCTTTGAGTGCCCACAGATTGTTGCCTTGAGCAAAGATCTCGTCGGCAGAAAATTCTTGGGCGGTATCGGGCGCACGGAGGGTCAGCTCAGCCACCCGTTTGTCTTCGTCGATTTTGACGGTGACGAACTCGTATTGATAGGTACCTTCTTCGAAAGTGGGCTCAACACTTTCCAGTTTGACGCCTTCACCACCCGGGCGATGACTTTGGGCCGCCAAAGCTTGGGCCCGGTCGGCCACGGCGGCGTCCCATTTGCTTTTGGGTGCAATGGCGTCCACCAGCTTCCATTTGAGGGCGCGTTTGCCTTTGACGCCTTCGGCCACGGTGCAGAAAAAGTCGGCCAAATCGCGGCGCACTTTTCGTTTGTCCACCACGCGGGTAAGGCCACCGGTGCCAGGCAATACCGCCAAAAGCGGTACTTCGGGCAATGACACTGCGGAGTTGGCATCATCGATCAGCAGAATTTCGTCGGCGGCCAAGGCCAGCTCGTAGCCCCCACCGGCGCAAGTGCCATTGGCAGCGCACAGGAACTTGATGCCCGAATTTTCGGAGGCGTCTTCAATATAAAGCCGAGTTTCGTTGGTGAATTTACAGAAATTCACCTTAAAAGCGTGGCTGCTGGCCCCCAGCATGGGAATGTTGGCGCCCGCACAGAAAATGCGTTCTTTGCCACCGGTGATGACCACTGCTTTCACTTCGGGGTGCTCAAATCGGAGCCGCTGAATGCAATCGGCCAGCTCGATGTCCACGCCTAAGTCGTAACTATTTAATTTTAAACGACTATCCTCATTAAGGCCGGCGTCTTCTTGGACGTCCATGGCCAAAGTGGCGATCTCGCCATCGAGGCTAAAACGCCAATGGCGGTAGTTTTCTGGCGACGTGGAAAAACTGATGTGATCACTCATGTGGCCTCCCATTTTGGCTGCCCGCATCTTAGTGATTTTGGCCATCTTTTCAAGGGCACAAACGCCTTTTCGGGGCCAAATCGTCCCTATTGACACCTCGGGGTCAAAAGGGCAGCTTTCTCTCGATTTTGAGGTGATCACCGTGATCGCTTCCGAACAAAACCTGTGGGTGTGATTTTGAAAAAAGCCGCACCTCCGCATACGCCGCGATGGCGTAGGGCTTAAAGCAACTTGGCTCTAAGTCCGAGAAAGGAACGAAAATGAAAACCCCTACACCGAAACCAGGAGACATCCAACGTGATTGGTACGTTGTCGATGCTCAAGACCAAGTGCTGGGCCGCATGGCGACCAAAATCGCTCATGTGTTGCGCGGCAAGAACAAGCCTTACTTTGCACCACACGCCGATACCGGTGACTTCGTAGTGGTGATCAACGCTGACAAAGTGCGTTTCACAGGCAAAAAAGAATCCGCAAAAACCTACTGGCGCCACACCGGCTACGTGGGTGGCATCAAAGGCATTACCGCTGAAGATCAGCGCGAAAGACATCCCGAGCGCATCGTTCATGCGGCCGTTCGTGGCATGTTGCCTAAAGGACCTTTGGGCCGTCGCCAGTTAAAGAAACTCAAAATTTACAACGGTACTGAACATCCTCACGGTGCGCAGCAACCCAAACCCTTGAACTAGATTTCAAAGAAGGATTTTAAAATGCCATCTAATCGATATTACGCAACAGGCCGTCGTAAAGAAGCTACCGCTCGGGTTTGGATCAGCCCCGGTACCGGTAACATCTCTGTGAACGGCAAAGAACTCGACACCTATTTTGTGCGCCCTGTGTTGCGCATGATCTTGCAACAACCTTTCGATGCCACTGAAGCCGAAGGCAAATTTGACGTCATGTGCACCGTTCGCGGTGGTGGCAAGTCCGGTCAAGCCGGCGCCATTCGTCACGGTATTGCCCGCGCTTTGGCCACGGCCGATACGGATTACCGTCCCATCCTGAAAAAGGCTGGCATGTTGACCCGTGATGCCCGTGCCGTTGAGCGTAAGAAATACGGTCAGCCTGGTGCGCGTAAGCGTTTCCAGTTCTCCAAGCGTTAATCTTTATTTTCGCTTCAGAGAAATACAAAAGCCGCCTTCATCGGGCGGCTTTTTTTGTGCGT
>MDTD01119959.1_pt1 | contig 29348 bp, 26 predicted proteins | sample 811221 | NCBI WGS metagenome assembly MDTD01 (sample SAMN05326646, study PRJNA326480) | marine metagenome | isolation source: seawater | place: Pacific Ocean: South West | collected 2011 | reverse complement strand
GTACTGTCCGAGTTCTGCCCAAGCCTTATCAGGATCTTCAGCGACAAGTGTCATTTTTGTTTCGTCATCTGGCATTGCGCAAAACCCTTGAGTTCCGTGTTTTTCGCATTGTTCGTAGTAGTAGGCTTCAAGTTCGGGCATATTCGCTGCAGGTGAAAGGGGTAGGCCAAAGCGTGCGGCGCGCCGAGCAGCAACTTTACTAGTTCCTCCGATCATAATGAACGGATGCGGTTTCGTTACAGGTGTTGGTTGAATCTGGTGAGTTCCACCGTTGTATTCAAATGGTTCTCCGGACCATGCTTTGAAAAGAGTCTCAATAGATTCATCCATGATCTTTCCCCTTCGGTCCCAGTCTTTCCCTAGGAGCTGGTATTCGCTTGGTCGGTAGCCAAGGCCAAGGATGACAGTAAGACGACCGCCGCTCATAAGGTCGATCACGGCAATATCTTCAGCTACGCGTATTGGATCGTGTAAGGGTAAGAGCAACGCCGATACTGATGCGGCGAGATTTGTCGTCCGAGCAAGTACGGCTCCCGCGTTTAGGAGAGGGGTGGGGCTCCACGCATTCTCAGCGCCATGGTGTTCTTCGAATGTTGCCATAAAAAACCCATTTTCATCAGCAAAGGCTGCCATCTCTAACATTGCCTTATAACGAGAAGAAAGAGCATCAGCATCTAGGGAAGGGTCAATAAGGTTGAAACGGACAAGTGACATTGGCATATATGGTCCTCCTATCATCTCTTTATGCTCAAAGTAGCTCAAATGCGCCGCCCGAGACACATGGTAGAAACGATAGGAAAACTAGAGGGTATATGAGCGAAGTAGATGGTTCCATGAACACTGTGCACATACCTCAACCATGTAACAAGTAAAGTTCCCTTTTCTTTTACGGATGCGATCTAGATCACGCGAAGAATTTACACATCTCCCATGGGAAGGTAAGCGGGGACCGAAAACATATGACACTATTCGAATCGCCTCCTTGCCGCACACAGGACATGGGTCTGTAGTGTGTTCGGAATAGTGATGTGCGGCACGAAGAAGTTCAGGATGTGCATCACAAATATCATTGCGAGTGAGTTCACCTCGCTCATATTGTCGAAGAATCCGATTACGTTCCAAAAGGAAACTGATATCACCAGCAGAATGAGATTCTGCAAGCTTTGACGGAATAAACCCCATGACGTAACACTAGTGCTCAAATAGAACAGTATCGGTGCCGACAGTGTAATTATGATTTTCTTTTACTTCTGATTAGTCTCTTCTGGGTTATTTGATCTGATATTCCACCAATCTTGAAGTATTTCTCGAGCATCTTCACTTGAAAAAGGGCCATTATCAAAACGCAACCTTTGAAGATATTGGATAGCTTCACCGATAATTCGGCCCTCCTCAACATCTAGAAGTTCAATAATTTCATTACCGGTAACCGGAAGTGAAAAATCATCTAAGTCATTGCCAAGTCGTTGTCGTGTTATTTCCATTTTTTCCCATATATCTTCAACATTTTCGCTAAGTGTTAAAGCAATGAGATAGCTCTCCACACGCTTATCACTTATCTGGTAATACCAACGTCGATAGTCAGAGTCGCTACTCGGATCATTAAGGATACCTTTTGCTCCAGCTATGACTTGTTGAATAGATGAAATTCGTTCATTTGAATACCTTAATTGGCGTAATCTTTTCACATATTTGTCTGGCTGATTCTCAGCTAGAAGTGCTGCTACACGAATGTTTGGATCTAAGGGAAGGCTCGAGAGGTATTGGAATCGATGAGAGGCAACTTCCGGCAAAAAGGCTTTAAGAAGCCCAGTGTCGTGCAAGAGGTGTAGACCTCGATCAGGATTTTCGGCTTTAAGGAGTTTGTCTAACTCACCGATGATCCTCTCAGCTGACACGATAGGAAATCGATCAATGAGGCTATGGATGGCATTAACTAATTCTGGTGCAGGATTGAGATTGTAAACTGCGGTGAACCGAGCTGCTCGTAACATTCTTAAGGGATCGTCGGAAAATGACTCTTCTGGAGTTAGAGGAGTGCGCAAGAGTCCTTCAGAAAGATCATTTTCCCCATTAAATGGGTCGATCAAAGTTCCTTGAGGAAGTGAAATCGCCATAGCATTAATCGTGAAGTCACGGCGAGATAAATCTTCTTCAATATTGGTTGAATATGTGACTTCAGGCTTACGAGAGTTGGAATCGTAGCTTTCCGCTCGATGTGTAGTTATTTCATAGGTTCTGTCGTTGTGGTGAATCCCTATCGTCCCGAATTTTTCTCCTGGTAACCAGAGACTCTTTGCGATAGGGGAAACTATCTGTTTAATTTCTTCGGGTAACGCATCAGTTGTGAGATCAAGGTCTACTTCTGAAGTGATCTCACTCTTGAGAAAGAGATCACGGACAACTCCACCAACTAAATAAAGTGATTTATTCGCAGTAAGGAACTGGTTTGTAAGTTCTTCAGTTTCTTGGATGAGTTTGGCTAAATTATCCATAGTTACGGGTTTGTAGCGTGAAATTTGGTAACAGATTCAAGAACTTCTTTTCCTGGACCATTCTGAGTAGATTTCTCAGGATAAAAAGGATCTCCAGCAAGTGTTCGAAGTACTGCTGCCGTTGACAGTCGTAAGGCTTCAAGGTTATATCCTCCTTCAAGAAATACTAAGCGCCTGCCTGGTGGAACAGCGCTGATTATTTCGGAAGTGAGGTCAGCGTAATCCCCAGAAGTCAACCCAAGGCTTGCAACTGGATCATTTCGATGCGAATCGAACCCTGCAGAAATGATCAGCCATGAAGGATCGAAATGATCTATCTTCGGTTGAAGAATGGTCTCCCACGCTTTCCGATAGTGATCACCTGTTGTCCGAGAAGGAAAAGGAAGATTCACTGTGGTCCCTAAACCTTGTCCTGCTCCTATCTCTTCTACTTTCCCAGTGCCGGGATATAAGGGCCACTCATGAAAGGAAACAAAGAAAACATTTGGATCTTCATAAAAAATCTCCTGTGTACCATTCCCATGGTGAGCATCATAATCTACTATCAAAACCCTTTGGCCTGCATTCACTAGATGTTTAGCAGCAATTGCAACATTATTGAGAAAACAAAACCCCATAGATTGGTTTGAGGTTGCGTGATGTCCCGGAGGACGTACTGCACAAAATGATGCTTCATAAGAACCTTCAGTCAATTCACGGACTGCTTGTATGCCTGCCCCTGCAGATATTCGAGCTGCAGCCCAAGTGTGTTCGCTCATTTTAGTATCTGGATCTATACGGCCCCCTCCTTGCGCATTGATTCGTTCAAGCTCTTCAATAAAACCGTCATCATGGACTTGTAGAATTTCTTTCCGTTCGATTGGTTCTGCCTCTACATAAACAAGTGAGCTTCCTAGGTCACTTAGAACAGCTCCTTCCTGAACAGCCGATAGTCGCTCAGGTCGTTCAGGGTGCTGCCTCCCTGGATAGTGATCAGAACATAGATCATTCGTTAAAAAAAGAATAGGCACATCAAAACAGTACTGCTCTATTGCTCCCCTAGCGACCAACTGCACATAATGCGGAAAATGGATGATCCGGATCGGATAAGAAAAGTATTTATAAAAGCGATAAAAATATCGAACTGAGTGTATGTCTAGTATTTAAAATACCTGTTCAGAGCCATTTCTTTAGAAAAAACTTGTTAATTATGGGAAGTTCTGAACTTAGCTACTACCCTCATCCTTTGAAATCCGAAGGGATATTATGACTGTTCGAATAGTAACCGATAGCGCTTGTGACATTTCATTGGACGAAGCTGCTCAACTAAACATTAAGATCGTTCCTTTGTCTATACGGTTCGGGGAAGAAGAATTTACCGATCTAGCGGATATTTCTGTTACTGAGTTTTATCAAAAGATGGAAGCTAGCGATCTTCTGCCTGCTACGGCCGCTCCATCCCCTGGCGCTTTTGAAAGTGCTTTCAGGAAATGTCATGAAGAAGGTGCAACAGGGGTAGTTTGTATAAATCTTTCAATAGCACTCTCAGCAACTGGTCAAGCTGCTCAATTAGCTGCAGATGGCGTCAACGAACTTATAGATGTGGCATGTGTTGATTCGATGTCAATTACTGGAGGATTAGGGACAATTATTCGAAAAGCAGCAGAAGCAGCGAATGGCGGGGCTTCAGTAGAAGAAATAGTGTCTTTGGTAGAGGATCTTCGGTCTAGAACTCGTATTATCGCCACGCTCGATACGTTAGAAAATTTAAAAAAGGGTGGACGTATTGGCGGTGCCAAAGCGATGTTGGGAACTATGGTTCAAATCAAACCTTGCCTTGATTTGAGTTCTGGTGAAGTAGTGGAGGCTGGAAGACAGCGGACACGTAAAAAAGCTCTCCAATGGTTACGCGACGAGCTTTCAAGAGCTGGTGAAGTCGAATCAGTCTCAATTATTCATGGCAACGCCCCAGATGTTGAAGAGTTCCGTGCTTCCTTGTCAGACATTATCCCAATTGATGAGATTCAAGTTATTCAACTCGGTGCTGTAATAGGCACGCACGGAGGTCCAAGGGTTCTTGGCCTGACCTTTCTCGTCAAATAATTTAAGATGGACCGAAGGACAATTTGCCTTTGGGAAATCCATGCCTGACAATCCTCTCCACCCTGATACACCAATTTTAACTGGAAGAAAATTATCCGGTCGTTATGTATTAAAAACACCGATTTTTCTCGGCAAGACAATTCAGGTGTGGGAAGCCGATGACCTTGTTTTGACTAGAAAAGTTGCTGTCAAACTGACACACCCGCACCTGATCTATGAGTCAGCATTCATACGTGAGTTCAGAACGAAAGCACGAACAACTGCTCAATTAAACCACCCCTCTATTGTGACGATTTATGACACGACTGGGGATGAAGAAATGGAAGCAATCGTTATGGAGCTAATCGAGGGCATGACATTGAGGTCATACCTCGATGAAGTAGGCACAATGTCTCCAGCAAAAACACTTAACGTCCTCACACAAGTTGTAGATGCCCTACAACATGCACACCAACATGGAATTGTTCATGGTGATCTAAACCCAGAGAACATCTTTCTATGTTCCGAACAGAAAGTGAAAGTTTCGGGGTTCGGATTGTCTACTGCGGAAAGCATACTCCGAGAAACAAATGCCGACTTTAGGGAAACCTTCAGCAATTATCTTTCGCCTGAGCAACTCCTTGGTAAGAACCCGAATGAGCAAAGTGATATATATTCGCTCGGCCTTATCATTTTAGAACTAGTTACTGGAATCCCTCCCGAAAAGATAACTCAGAGCTCTCCAAATTCTTTGGAAGACAAGTTCAAGCAACCACAAACAGAAATGCCGATCCCATTTCTTGAAGCTCTAAGAAAAGCAATCTCTGCCGAGCCGAAAGACAGATTTACGACTCCTGTAGCTTTTCATTCGGCGATGAACCCCGAAACGCCTCAAGACAATGGTAAAAATGAAGGCATGGACTTTAATCCAAAGACAAGGCAAAGGGACTTTAACCAAGCCGTTACAGCTTTGTTAACAATAGGAATTGTCTTTACATTTATTTTTGGAATTATTTATGCGGCTGGTCTCGATGATGATCTATTCGGAAATAATTCTTCTGAAACGGTCGAGTCATCTGAAAATAATGAAGAAAAGGCTATAAACGGGGAAGAAAATTCTGAAACTGTTGTAAGCGAAGAAGCAAATAACAACGAAGAAGGCACAACCGAGGCAATTCCAAATCCACAAGCACAGGAGGTTTTACCCTCCCCCATCTTTGAAGAAACACCAATTGTCGCAGCTGAGGACTTCGACCCGCTCGGTGATGGAGTTGAGCATCCTGAACTACTTGCAAATTTATTTGATAATGACTCATCAACTGCTTGGAAAACTGAAACATACGGCCACAGATCTCTTGGATTCCTCAAGCCAGGCGTTGGGGTAGTCGTTCAACTAGAAAAATCGATAGCCCTGCGAAGCGTTGAAATTGAAACTGCTGCCATTGGGTGGTCTGGAGAGATTTACGTCTCTAATACTATTGGAGCTTCTCTTGAAGCATGGGGGAATCCTGTCGCTCTAATTGAAGCAAGTACTGGCACGGCCGATGTTGACTTAACTGGAAATAATGGACAAATGATCCTTCTATGGATAACTGATCTAGGTGATGCTCCTCCTTCTTTAAAAATAGAGATCACAGAAATCCGAATTAGCTGAGCATTGCCCCTTCTTCTCCTAGCGTAACGCTGTAAAGTTTTACTATCGAAAAGTCTGAAGAGTTACGATTAGTCCACTTAGCACAGTCGGGAAACACTGATGCCCTTGAGACTCTACTTCGCAAAAACTATGGAAAGATTTATTCAATTTGCCGAAAATTAGCTGGAAATGATGCTGATGCAGATGATGCGACTCAAGAAGCATTACTTTCCATCGTGCGAAAAATATCTTCCTTTAAAGGTGAATCTAGATTTTCTACATGGTCTTATAGAATTGCGACAAATGCTTGCCTAGATGAGCTCCGAAAGCGTAATCGTCGTCCTCAATTGGAATTCTCAGAAAACAACGAATCAAGACTCTCAACCTCGAAAGGTAGCCAATCTATTGAAGATCAAATTTCTGACCGCTTACTCATCGAAGAATCACTAAACGCCCTTCCAGATGACTTTAGAATTCCATTAATTTTAAGAGACTTGACAGGCATGAATTATCAAGAAATAAGTACTGTTCTTGCCCTTCCCGAAGGAACTGTGAAATCCCGAATAGCGAGAGCAAGAGAAAGATTAAAAGTTGAACTTTCTGGGAACCAGGGAGTAGACCAAAACGTCAAAGGTTTGGAGCATGAATAATAAATCGGATTCTTTTGAACATTATGAATTAATAAGCGCTTACCTCGACGGTGAAGTGACGAAGAAAGAACGCGCCTTTATTGAAGAAAGTCCTGACTTACTTAAAGAGGTCGACAAGCTAAAGGAAATAAAGAAAGTTACTTCCTCTCTAATCCCTATTGATCCAATTCTTCAGGAGAAACATCTCGCCAATGCCGTTTCCTCCTTACCAAAAGATGGAAAGGTTATTCCATTTAGACAACAGAAATTGATACAACGTGGAGCTTTCTTAGCCGTAGCTGCTGCAGCTGCTGCATTCATTTTGATCCCAGTTATAAATTCACAAAACAATGAACCCGATAGCGAAAGCGATTTAGCAACAAGCTTTATAGAAAATTCAACTTCTACAACCAGATCAGCACAAAATACCGATACCCAAGAATTAGAATCTGAGTCTGCCATTTCTGACTCAGAGGTAGATTCCGGAACAACTACCGGAGCGCCTCAAAGCACCGAAGCTTCTCAGAAGAACGAGCCTGAATCTGAGGCAGCTAGTGCTTCAGGTGTCGTCTCTACTGAAGTTGAAGATCAAACTTCAGGTGAGGAAGTGGAAGAAGTCATAGAAGAAGAGGCGATAGAAGAAGAGGCGATAGAAGAAGAGGCGATAGAAGAAGAGGCGATAGAAGAAAGCGAAGTTGAAGCCCAACGACTCATGACCGCAGATGGTACAACAGGAGAACTAAATTCTAGAGTTTTCGAAGAAGAAAATGAAACTGTAAATTCGCTCCTTGAAACTGCCAGATTTGTGGAAATAAATACGGAAATTTTTTCTAGCCCGCTAACACCAAGTCAGATAGAGAATTTCTTTAATGAAAACAGTAACTTTTTTACATGCTGGATTGATGAACCTTTCTTTGACACTAGTATTCGCACTCCCCTATTCCTTCAACAGTTACTACTTAGTGGCATTCCATCTCTAGTCCTAATTTCTGAAGATCTCCAATCTGAGTTAGATCCTGTCCTTTCGGTTTACCAAGTGGATTCCTCATGTTTGGTTTTATTTGAAGCCCCTATCTCTGGCGAAATACCTCTCGAATAACAGGGTTGTTTTGTATAAAGAGTCGCTGTTTGACTCGTCTCGCGCTAGCCTCCCGAGCATGACTGAAATACCGTCTTTCGGCAAGAAATCACAGAACCAAACCTCTGCTGGCCTAGACGACGATTGGCCAAGGCAAATTACAGAGCAAATTGTTTCAAAGGTTGACGATATTAGAGATAAAACTTCGGGGCCAGCAATTAAAATTAGTCGCTCGGTTGTCTATGGCTTGACAGCTTGCTTTCTTCTTCTTTTAAGTATTCCATTCTTTGTAATTGGGACTAATCGGGGACTTATTGAAATCTTCGATAGCTGGATTGTCTCAGATAGAAGCTCTGCGGTATGGATTGTGTATCTAATCACTGGTGTTCTATGGTTAATTATTGGATTACTTCTTTGGCGTAAACGCCCCAAAAGGGCTGCTCAACCCAAAAAAAGAAAATAAGAATAATGGAGAGAAATGCCTGAACACCGACAAGTGATCATTATCGGCTCTGGTCCCGCAGGACTGACCGCAGCTATTTATAGTGCAAGGGCAAACCTCTCTCCACTGGTTATTGAGGGAGAGCCCTCGTCTACAAGTGATCAACCAGGGGGACAATTGATGTTGACTACCGAAGTAGAAAATTACCCTGGCTTTCCAGAGGGGATTATGGGTCCAGATTTGATGCAAAATTTTCGCTCGCAAGCAGAACGATTTGGTGCCTCTTTCCTAACTCAAAAGGTGACTCGAGTTGATTTTTCACATACTCCTTTTCAAGTATGGATAGGTGACCCAAATGCTGAAGAAGCTTCTTATTCTGCTGATTCAGTTATCGTATCTACTGGGGCGCGCTCAGTCATGCTAGAGCTCCCCAATGAATTTGAGTTAGTCGGACATGGACTCTCAACTTGCGCTACTTGCGATGGATTCTTTTTTCGCGATCAAGAAATAGCAGTTGTGGGTGGTGGTGACTCAGCAATGGAAGAGGCTACCTTCCTCTCACGCTTTGCTAGCAAAGTAACAATTATTCATCGAAGAGAAGAACTGAGAGCCTCAAAAATTATGCAAGAACGAGCATTCTCTAATCCAAAAATTGATTTCTTATGGAATCACGAGGTGATCCGGTACATCGGCGAATCGAAACTTGAAGGAATTACTGTTCGTGATGTTAACTCCGGTAATGAAAAAAATATAGACCTTTCAGGTTTGTTTATAGCTATAGGACATAAGCCCAATACTGATATATTCGTCGGCCAACTCGACTTATTAGATAACGGCTATGTTGCAACGAAGTCTGACTCTTCTTTAACAAACGTCCCCGGTGTCTTCGCATGTGGTGATGTCCAAGATTTTACCTATCGCCAAGCAATTACTGCTGCAGGTTCTGGTTGTATGGCAGCCATAGATGCTGAACGGTGGTTAGAAGAACAAGAAGACTGAAAAATTTGTCCAGTAGTTTTCAACCGTTCAACCTTCAACCTATTTTGGAGGCTACCGTATACGGACCGAGAGAAATACCTTGGACAACTTAGCTAGGAGAATTTGTATGTCTGGAACTATTACAACACTTTCAAGTACAACTTTTGATGAAGTGATTGGAGAAAGCGAAAATCCAGTCCTTGTTGACTTTTGGGCTGAATGGTGTGGACCGTGCAAAATGATTGCTCCTATCCTTGAAGAAATAGCTTCTGAACAGGGTGAAAAGATCCATATTGCAAAACTTAACGTTGATGAAGCAAATGAAATTGCAGTTCGATTTGAGGTCATGAGTATCCCGACCCTAATAGTTTTTGATAACGGGGTTCCTACAAAACGTATTGTGGGGGCCAAAGGAAAAGCAGCACTTCTCGAGGATCTTGACGAATATCTTTAAAGTTCCTTAACACCTTCATTTTCTTCCCGCCATTCTTCGTGATATACCGGAAAAATGAACAGTTTTCCTAGCGAACGTTTGCCTCTTGAGATTGGGCATATTGGGAAAGTTATAGAAGATCTCCATCGTCTTTTAGAAGAAGCAAATTTTCCTACCCCTGCCGATAAATCTCTCTTCACAGAGGAAACTGCTGATTCTCTTCGTTCTTTCCAGGAAAGCCGTTACTTGGAGACTACTGGGGTTTGTGATATTCACACTTGGTACGCACTAGTTGAAGCCGGGTATAGACTTGGCGACCGACTCCTTTATCTGCAAAGTCCAATGCTTCGTGGAGACGATGTTGCAGAACTACAAAAAAGATTAGGAACTATTGGATTCGATTCTGGTCAAGTTGATGGGATCTTAGGAGAGAACACAGAACGGGCTGTTCGTGATTTTCAAAGAAATGCTGGCTTACCGGTTGATGCGATTTTTGGCCCAGATAGCCTTCATATGCTAAATCGTCTTGGGGACGTAGGTTCGGGACAACCTGTAGCTGCAGTTCGGGAACACGAATCTCTTTTAACAAGAAATACCGATCTCGATAATAAGCAGGTAGTTCTTGGAGAAAGAGGAGGTTTAGGTTCTATTATTAACGAATTCTCAAGAGAATTAACTGGTAGAAGTTTACGCGTGGAAGTAATTTCTCACTATGACGAGCATGAACATGCTCAATTGAGTAACTCTCTCGACGTTGATTTATATTTTGGAATCACTAGTTCTTTTCAGGATTTAAGTTCTATCTCTTATTTTTCAAATCAACGTTATACCTCACCTGGAGGTGTTTCTCTTGCTAATACTCTTCATGAACGGTTTCTTCCGATTCTTGGCAAAGAACTTGAGACTGTCGGAAGAGCGAATCAAGTTTTGAGAGAAACACGAATGCCAGCAATAATTCTTTGTGTCGGTCCGACCAGCGACCTAATTGCTCGTGGACCGGATTTAGCTGCAACGGCTGCTGACGCTATTGTTTCATGGTTAACCGAACCATATATAGAGGATAAAGACGCCTTATAAAGTGTGTGGATGAGTTTTTTACCCCATTTACGCGCTAAGAATCATATAATCCCTGTTCAGAGCCTATTTTTTACTATCTAATCACAGGGTTTTCCCCAAGTTGGGGATAAAAAGCTCTGAACAACTTCAAACCCTTAACCCTCACTTTAAGGTTTAAGGTATAATTTGAATAAAATCCCTTTAATTATATGGGTTTATTCTTCTTTAATAACGGAAAATATTCTGCCTAAATCATCTAAATCAGCAAATTCGACAGATATTTTGCCCCGCTTTCCTGAAGTAGAAATAGTAACTGTCGTATTTAGATATTCGGACAATTGTTGCTCTACTTCTAAGACAGCAGCCGATTTAGTTCTTTTTGTATGTCTCCCCCTTTGAGGAGATAAGCCTTCTCGAACAATTTTTTCTACATCGCGAACTGAAAGAGCTTCCTTAACTATTCGATGCGCTAGCTGGTCTTGTTCTTGGCGGGAAGTTAAAGCTAACAAAGCTCTGGCATGGCCAGCTGAAATATCGCCAGATAGAAGATAATTTTGGACGGAAGATGGAAGATGTAACAATCTTAAGGAATTCGATATCGAAGAGCGGCTCTTCCCAACCCGTTGGCCTACTGCTTCTTGGCTTAAACCGAAATCATCAATAAGTTGTTGAAAAGCGGCAGCTTCTTCCAACGGACCTAAATCTTGTCGATGTAAGTTCTCAACCAGAGCATGCTCAAGTGAAGTCAAATCCTCTACGTCTCGAATAATTGCAGGTATGTTTTTAAGGCCTGCTCTTTTTGCAGCTCGCCAACGTCTTTCACCAGCAATGATTTCATAACTCTCAAAATCTTTGGTTCGCACAAGAATCGGCTGTAATACTCCTACTTCACGAATAGAAGCAGTCAAGTTTGATAACATTTCTTCATCAAAAACATCTCTAGGCTGGTATGGGTTGACCTTTATAGCACCTATGGGTAGTTCCCTATACCCTGGGCCTCCAAGTCGAATACCTTTTCCAGCACTATTTTCCTCTGAAGGGATAAGTGCTCCTAAGCCTTTTCCTAAACCTTTTTTCTCACGCGCCACCAGTAATCTCCTTTGCAAGTGATCGATAAGCTATAGCCCCTCTCGATGAAGAATCATAATAAATTATCGGTTGCCCATAAGAAGGAGCTTCAGAAAGTCGAACAGACCTAGGAACCGTTTGCTGACAGACCCTTTCTCCAAAATGTGAACGTATTTCTTCTACTACTTGGCCAGCGAGCTTTGTTCGAGCATCAAACATTACCAAGGCAATTGTAGATATATGTAAATCTTTATTTAGATGATTTTTAACTCGTTCTACATTGCTTAGAAGCTGACCTAGCCCTTCTAAAGCAAGATATTCACATTGAATAGGGACGAGTACCTCAGATGCTGCGGTAAGCGCATTAACGGTTAATAACCCTATTGAAGGTGGACAATCAATAAGTACAAAATCGTAGTCTGAAATTACTGAAGATATTGCACCATCTAACAACCTCTCTCGATTAAATGCTGACACTAACTCTATTTCAGCCCCAGCTAGATCAAGATTAGATGGGGCAACTGAAAGGGAATCCCATTGGGATCTTATGATACAGTCCCTTAAATTAACATCATTAAGAATGACATCGTACATTGATTTTTCAACGGAACGAGGGTCAATACCAAGAGCTGAAGTAGCATTTGCTTGAGGATCAAAATCAACAACCAAGACTCGATAATCTAACTCAGCAATACACGCGGCCAGGTTAACCGTAGTCGTAGTTTTACCTACCCCTCCTTTTTGGTTAGCTATTGCTAAAATTCTGGGCAATTCATTGGTAGAGGACGGGTGAGGATCGAACGGGAAAAAGTCGTCTAGCTTACCTGATTCCTCTTGGTTCACACTTACTCCTCGAACTTATCCCTTACTACAGTGTTTACATTACAACGCCTTGTCAACCCCTAACATCTCAACAAGGTGTTTCACGTGAAACATTTCTATTAAAAACAGTGTTTCACGTGAAACGTTTTACCACAAAGGTTTTTTATTGATAGCTCTGGGACTTCGTGGGTATTTTTGCTCAGGGAAATGAGTAAGTTCCAAGACTTGAAATGTCCCATAATGTGGTTGTTTTACTTCTTTTGCTCCTAGTCCTAAGAGGGAGAGTCCTGCTGCAGGCCAACGCTCCTGAGCCCTTGGAGGCTCACTTACGACCATATGCCCTCTCTTTTTCAAAAATCGGCACCCACATTCAGCTGTTTTTGGTGGAGGAGCAAACGATCGCGCTGTAACAAAGTCTGCTTTTCCTCCAAATTCGCTATTTCTTGCAGCTATTTCAGCTTCTCCAAGAAATATTTCAATATTTTCCCCAAATATTGTATTTTCAACAGCCCACGAAAGAAAGTTTGCCCTCTTTGCTTTTCGTTCAACCAATAGAAAGTTCCAGTGAGGGTATCTTTCAGCTATCACAAGAGCAGGAATGCCTCCACCTGACCCAATATCGACCAACAAATGTGGTGCGTTAATATTTAAAGAAAGTCTTGTTAAGACCTCTAGAAACCCTTCACCATTTCTTATATGGCTTTCGATCGGGAGAGGTCCTAAAAACTTATATTTTCGTGCTTCTTCTAGTATTTCTAATAGTGTTTTCACTCTGAAATGGCAGGATGAATTATGACATACCGTCGTGGTTCATCTCCTTCACTGCTGCTAGTTACAGAATCATTGTCGGCAACTGCATCATGAATAATTTTTCTATCAGCTGAACCCATAGGTTCTAGCACTAGTTTCTCTCCAGAGTTATTAACCGTTTCAATTTGTCGATGAGTAAATTCAATCAACGAGGCCTTTCTCCGTTCTCGGTAACCTCCTACATCTACAGAAAGTCTATTTGTTCTCCTACCAGCTGCATGTCGTTGAATAGTAGTTCGAGCAAGATCTTGAATAGCTAGAAGAGTTCCTGCTCTAGGGCCGATCAGTAGTCCGACATCATCACCATTAATCGACCCGATTATCCTTTCCTCTTCTAAATGCGTGCTTGAAGATGCCTCTACGTCAAATCCTTTAATAATTCCATCCAAAAATTCAATAACAGCCTGCTCCTGTTCTGCTAGTGGCATAAGCTCTCTTTCTTCCATTTTCGCCGCCTTTGCTTTCTTTTGGTTTGTATCTTTCCCATTATTTTTTTTACGATTTTCAGTATTTTTTACTTGGTTTTTAGGGGTTTTTGATGAATTATTTTGCTTATTTTGCTGTTGTTTTCTTCGATTTTGTGGTTTTTTCCGGTTGTTTCCTCTTTTGTTATTTTCTTTTGATCTTGGACCTACAGGCTTTACACGTGCACGAACACGAGCTTCAGTCTTTTTTAGTCCGAGCCATTTATTCTCTGGAGCTGTAACTACTTCAAATTCTGCATCTTCTCGAGCTACTCCAAGCTGATCCAGCGCTAATTCTTCTGCTGCGGCAACATCATCACCGCGAACTTCTACCCATTCCATATCTATTTTTCTTTTCTTTTGTTTTTACGACGTCGTGAACCTGGCGCGTCTTGGTCGGTTTCTTTCTTTGGCGTTACTCGCTTAGAGTGTGGCCTTGCTGATGGTTCTTTACGCTCTGCCACCTTACCTTTTTTAGGTGTTTCTGCTGGTGGTAGCTTTTTTTTGCGTTTCTTTGGTGGATTAGCAACTGGACGGCGCCCGTGATTACCGGCCCCTTTTTGTCCTTTTGTATTCCTTATATTTTCTTTTTCTCGTTCTGCTATATCTTTTGCTGTTGGGACAACGACCTCTTTTTCTGCTTTGTTATCCCCATAAAATCGTTTAGTGATAAACATTTGCTGCCCAACTCTAAAAATATTTGAAGTAAGAAAGTAAAAAATAAGAGCTGTTGGGAATGCAAATGAAAAGATAGGAAGCATAAACGGAATTATTTTCATAATCATGGCTTGTTGAGGACTCATAGTATTTAAAGAGCGTCCTTGGATTTGTTTTTGTTGCAACCAAGAAGAAACTCCAACAAGAATTACTAACAGTAAATAGGGGATTCCTGTTAGAAACCCCTCTCCAAGCGCAGCAGATGGGCTTTGTGAAAGATCAAGGGCGAACGATTTCATTTCTGATGTATTTGTAAGATCTTGGTAAAGATCTGAACTCTTATCTACCCATTCGGGATTATATGTCCTATCTGCAAAAACGGTAACTTCTCCTGTGCCTCGTGTTACAGAATCTCCAATCGCTAGACCTAAGTCTCCAACTCTTCGAGTTAAACCGCGAACCACATAAAATAACCCTAAAAATACTGGGGATTGGAACAAAATTGGGAGACATCCCCCCAACGGATTAACGTTGTTTGCTTGGTACAACGCCATCATCTCACGGTTCATTCGATCCCTATCGTTTCCATACTTTTGTCTAAGTTTTTTTGTTTCAGGAGCAAGTCTCTGCATTGCCAACATAGATTTTGTTTGCCGGAGCGTTACGGGCGTCATAATCACCATAAAAATCAAGGTGAAAATAATTATCGATCCACCATAGCTCGGCCAAAAATTATAAATTTGGGTCAAGATATTTGCTAAAAAACTAAACATTCTAGACATTTTCAGGCCTTCCTGGAACAGGGTCGTATCCGGAATTTCCCCAAGGATGACAGCGGAAGAGTCGTTTTATAGAAATCCAACTTCCTTTTATCACTCCATAATGATCAACAGCTTCACTTGTATATTCAGAACAAGATGGGAAATAACGGCAAGTTGGCTCTCTAAAAGAGAAAATCTGTTGATACCCGCGTATTAAGAATTTTGCTGTTTCTTTCCCGATATTTGATGATTGTTTCATTGTATTCATTACGATTTTTATAATTTTTTTAAGGCTTCTTCTAATATTTTTTGTGGATTTTTAGTTTTCCAAGGTTCAGGTTTTATTCTGATTAAATAACTCCCTGGTTGAATGCTTTCCGGATCTAATAAATAAAGTCTTCGAAATTCTTCTCGCAATTGGCGACGTATTTTATTTCTAATAACTGCTGAGCCGACTTTTCGGGTTATGGAAAAAGCCAAACTTGGGATATCACTACCATCAGATAGAAATACAACACTAATCGGGCCATGATGCGCCCGTTTCCCATACTTAAGTAGAGCGCTATGACGTTCTCGTCCACTTACACGACCAATTACGCCGACAGTTTTTGCCTTCCACGCCGCCGACGCGAATTAATTATCGCGCGGCCTCCCCTAGTTGACATTCGTTGACGAAACCCATGCTTTTTTGCTCTTTTACGAACATTGGGTTGGTAAGTTCTTTTCACTAAAAATCCTTTATCTCGTGATCTAACACCTTTAAATATCTTGGATCACATTCATGTGTTTTAAACAACTATATAGATTTCATACACCCTGATTCACAAGCCCAACTCTGTGTTGACTTTTTACCTGCAGGCAGCACTTCAACCTATTATGTTCTCTTCTACAGTAGAGGAACATAAAGAGACATAACAACCTCTAATTCTGACACTTGTATTTCCAGCTATATAAAGTTATCCACAGGTGAGTAGTATTTTGTTTTATTTTCTTTCCACATCCTGTGGATAACTTTAAAAAATCTTCTCTGAACAGGGAAAACAAATCCACTTAACTTCCACTAGCGGTATGTGGATAGTAATGCTAGTTTGCACAACACACTTATAGATCGAGAAAATTTTAGGAAATGAAATGTCAAATGTAAATCAATTGTGGGATGCTTGCGCCCAATCTATTCGTGATCAAGTTTCAGATGGTGTTTGGAATTCAACTTTCAAAGAGGCCAGGCCCCTTTCGGTTACGAATGATGAACTTGTTCTTACTGTTCCTAGCCAATGGGTTAAAGATCGAGTAGAAGGACCATTTAAACCTCTTGTAGCTGAAGCTCTTTATGAAGCATCTCCTACACATGTAAATCTTATTGTTGAGGTCGATACGAAAAATAGTGATGCTTTAGATCTTTCAATTGTTGACGATATCCCACTTATTCCTGAAGAAAATGAAGAAAGTAGTTATTTACCAGCGGAAACACATAACGAAATAAGAATTGACCACGTTACAAATGAAAAATACACATTTGATTCTTTCGTAACAGGAACAAGTAACAGATTTGCTCATGCAGCAGCGTTATCTGTTGCTGAAAGGCCAGCTCAATCTTATAACCCTCTCTTTATACATGGAGAAGCAGGTCTTGGAAAAACCCATTTATTACAAGCTATAGAGAATTACATTCACGAAAATTACCCGTCACATTCAACTAGATATGTTTCAACTGAAACATTTTTAAATGAATTTATAGAAGCAATACGTACAAATAACCGGGCTGAATTTAAAAGTCGTTACCGTGAAATAGATGTCCTACTAATGGATGACATCCAATTTCTTGAAGGTAAAGAAGGACTACAAGAAGAATTTTTCCATACATTTAACAGCCTTCATCAAGCAAATAAGCAAATAGTTTTATCTTCAGATAGGCCACCAGATGCTATCTCTACACTTGAAGATCGATTACGAAGCAGGTTTAAAATGGGCCTATTAACTGATATTCAACCTCCAGATCTTGAAACTAGGCTTGCAATCCTAAGGAAAAAAGCTGAATTTGAAACATTTCCAGTTCCTGATGAAGTTTTAGAATTTATAGCTACACATGCAACAGAAAATATTCGTGAATTAGAGGGAGCTCTTATCCGAGTATCTGCATTTGCGAATTTAAGTGGTCTTCCTCTTACCGTTGATTTAGCTAAGGAAGTTTTACACGAACTCATAGCATTAAAGAAGCCTCGTCCAATAACCCCAACTGTTATTTTAGACACCACAGCTGAAATGTTTGGTTTATCAAAAGAGGACATTATTGGCCAGCGCCGCCATCGTCCTCTTGTTACTGCAAGACAAATAGCCATGTATGTTTTTCGGGAATTAACTGAGTTAAGCTATCCAGCAATTGCACGAGAATTCGGCGGTAGAGACCATACAACTGTTATTCATGCTGTAGATAAAATAAGTGAATTAATGTCAGCTAAACAAACAATCTATGACCAGGTAACTGAACTAATCCATACGATAAAAACTGGTAAGTAACAACTTTCCCACACCGTTGTGGAAAGATGGATTTTTCTGTTTATAAGTATCAAAGAAACACAGAAAGGGAAAAGTAGGGAATTTTTAAAGGGTGTGGATTACATAACTAATCAACAGCTTGGTACACAGACTAGAATAGTGTTTGAACAGGGAAAATAAGGTCTTACCCACATACCCACATATCTACTACTGTTACTACCAATATAAAATAAAGAGTCAATTAAAGGAGTTCTCCCCAAGTGAAATTTCGATGTGAGCGCGATCTACTAGTAGATGCATTAAATATTGCTAGTAAGGCTGTAACAAATAGAGGAACTTTACCTGTATTACACGGTCTTCGGTTAGATCTTTCTAGTAATGAGTTAGTAATTACTGGCAGCGATTTAGATCTTACTATTACAGTTTCACTAGAGGTAGGGGGAGAAAAAAATGGTGTCACCGTTGTTCCTGCTAAATTACTTGCAGATGTTGTTCGTGCAGTAGAACCTGGCGCTGTTGATATAACTGCAGAGGATACAAATCTTCATGTAGTAGCGGGAAGAAGTGAATTTTCATTACGCACAATACCTAAAGATGAATACCCAAATTTTGAAGAGCCAACAACATCCCCAGTTACTGTTGATGGTGAAAGTTTAGTGCGGGCGCTTGAGCAAGTTACACCAGCTGCGTCTTCTGACGATTCACGACCAATTCTCACTGGTGTTTATATGGTGGCAGAGAAAAAGGGTTTCCGCCTTGTAGCAACAGATTCCTATCGTTTAGCAGTCCGTGACATGCCTGATGCATCTCTTTTAGAAGGACAGCCACCAATTCTTGTTCCTTCTAGAGCTCTTACTGAATTAGCGAGACTTATTGAACCCAATGACGAAGTTTCTTTACATTTATCTGATAGAGAAGCTTCTTTTGTTGTAAAAAATGTGCGGATGACAACCCGTTTAATTGATGGAGAATTTCCTGACTATCAAAGACTTGTTCCAGATAGTAATCCAAACAAGCTTACTGCAAATAGGGGAGAACTTTTTGATGCGGTTCGAAGGGTTCGTCTATTAGCTCAAGAAGCTACGCCTGTACGCCTTGAAATGTCTACTAGTGGTTTAGAACTAATAGCAAAGACACAAGATATTGGCGAAGCTCATGAAGTAGTTGATGCCTCATATTCTGGTGATGAACTAGTTATTGCATTTAATGCTGAATATCTCCTAAAGGGTTTAGAAATTGCACCAGGTGATGAGGTTACGTTAGAAACAACTGATAATCAGAAACCAGCTGTCTTGAAAGCTTCAGATCATCCAGAGTTCTTGTATTTACTAATGCCTGTCCGTATTTCATAGGAAACTGTAAAGCCTGATGGTTTATATTAAGCATCTTTGGCTTCAGAATTTTCGAAATTACGACGAGATAGATATATCTCTTCCAAAAGGAAAAGTTCTTCTTCTTGGCGACAACGGACAAGGAAAATCTAACTTTATAGAAGCTGTAGGATTTTTAGGAATGGCACAATCATTTAGGTCGGTGCCAACTGAAGCTTTAATTAAGCATGATTGCGAAACTTCAATCATTCGCTCAGAGATTCAACATTTAAATAGAGAATTATTAGTTGAAGCAGAAATCTCTAAAGTACGTCAAAATAAAGTCTTCGTTAATAAGCAGAAAATAACTCCCTTAAGAAATTTAAATGGATTGATACCTATAACTATTTTCGGGCCAGATGATCTGAATTTAGTGAAGTCAGGGCCTTCGATACGAAGAAACTATGTTGATGATCTTTTAGTACAAATACATCCAAAAAATGTACAAGTCCGAGCTGATATTGAGCAGGTTTTAAAACAAAGAAACGCCTTATTAAAGCAAGCGAGAGGACGACTAACCGACGATATTGCAGTAACGCTTCAAGTGTGGGATGAAAAGCTTGATGCGTTAAGTAAGAAATGGGGAGAGGAACGGAAATCTCTTTTAGAAACTATAAAAACCTATGCTGAGGGTGCTTATTTAGAACTTGTAGGAGGAAAGGTGTCCTTGGATCTTAACTATGATCCCCCTTGGTTAGAAAAAGGACTTTTACAGGCATTTGAAGAGGTAAGAGAGGATGAATTAAGAAGGGGAACCACACTTATTGGTCCACATAGGGATGAAATATACGTCTTTCTTTCCGGGTTACCTGCTAGAACCCACGCATCTCAGGGTGAGCAACGAACCATTGCTTTATCTTTGCGTATTGCAGGGCATTTATTGCTGGAAAATGTTCATCAAACTAAACCACTTCTCCTTTTAGATGATGTCTTTTCCGAATTAGATGGGACGAGATCAAAGGGCCTTTTGGAGTTACTTGTTGCTGATCAAACATTTATTTCAACTGCTATAAAACCGGATCATGTAATTACTGCAATGGAAATAAATATTCATCAAGGAAAAATCTTAGATTAATTATTTTTACTGATTTGATCATTGCATACTATGAGAGTATGCCTTTTCGTAATCAAGAATTTTCTAAGGAACCAGCAAGATTAAGAAGCGTATTAGATACTTTAATGAAAGGTATTTCCGGAGCTTCACTTTCAACTATCGAGACAATTCTTGCTCATTGGCCCACGATTATTGATGAATCTTTACTTCCTTTTTGTACACCAGTAGCTGTTCATGAAAAATGTCTTACTATTGCAGTTACTGATCCGGGTTTAATCCAAGAAATTCAATGGCAATCTGACAAAATTCTGAAAGGTGTAAAATCCCTTTTTCACGAGGAGATTATTACTCAAATTAAATTCTCTCTTCGTTCTCAGGAACACTAAGGGTTTCTTCGTTAAAGCCTTAAAAAAACACTAGATAATGGTAGAATATACACGCTGTGAATAACCCCTCTGACCACGTCTTTTTCATAAAAATTCATGATTTTTCTGAGGAAAACAGCATGTTTCAAAAGATCTAACAAATAGCGGAGAAAAAGAGGAATGTCTCAAGCAACTGATTCTTATAGTGCTCAAGATATTCAAGTTCTTGAAGGTCTTGAAGCCGTACGGAAAAGGCCGGGAATGTACATAGGTTCAACTGGACCTACAGGACTACATCATTTGGTATATGAAGTTGTTGATAATGCAGTTGATGAAGCCATGGCAGGTTATTGTAAGCAAATAGAAATTGAAATACTTCCAGACGGAGGTTGCGAAGTACGAGACGATGGACGAGGCATACCAGTTGGAAAACACCACCAATATGAAGATTTAACCGCTGCTGAAGTTGTTCTTACAGTTCTTCATGCAGGCGGCAAATTTGGTGGTGAAGGATATAAAGTTTCTGGTGGCCTACACGGTGTGGGTGTTTCAGTTGTAAATGCTTTGAGTTCTCGAGTTGAAGTTGAGATTGATAGAGACAGTAAACGCCACTTTATGTCATTCAAAAATGGTGGCCAACCAGACCAAAAACTTTCTATTACAGGAGATTCTCCAAATAATAGAACTGGAACTACTGTCCGATTTTGGCCTGATAAAGAAATATTTAAAGAAGGAATAGAATTTAGATCCGCAACTCTTGTTGAACGTTTCCAAATGATGGCGTTTCTCAATAAAGGATTGGAAATTAAATATATAGACTCTCGAAAAAATTCTGGATTAAAAGAGAAAACATTTTGTTACGACGGTGGGATTATGGACTTTGTCCAACATGTCAATGCCTCAAAGGAAGCGCTTTTTCAAGATGTCGGTTACTTTGAAGAAGAAGATGAAGAACAAGAAGTAGAAATTGCGTTCCAGTGGAATACAGGATTTAATACAGATGGAATTCATAGTTTTGCCAATGGAATAGCAACAAGTGAAGGTGGTATGCATGAACAAGGATTTCGTACTGCATTAACTAGGGCAATTAATCAATATGCCCGTGATAAAAATCATTTGCGTGAAAAAGATGACAGCCTTCAAGGTGAAGATATTCGTGAAGGCTTAACTGCAATTATTTCTGTCCGGTTACGTGAACCACAATTTGAGGGACAAACTAAAAGTAAATTAGGAAATGTTTCTATCCGTTCACTGGTTGAAAAAGCTACCGGACAGCATATAAAAGACTGGCTTGAGGAACATCCAGCTGAAGCTAAACGAATATCGCAGAAAGCAGTTCAAGCTGCACGAGCTCGAATCGCAGCACGTACAGCTAGAGATGCAACTAGGAGAAAATCAGCGTTAGATGGGGCAGGATTACCTGGAAAACTAACGGATTGTTCCAGTCAGGAACCCAGAGAATCAGAGATTTATATTGTTGAGGGGAATTCAGCGGGAGGATCAGCAAAAGACGCCCGTGACCCTAAGACTATGGCAATTCTTCCTATAAGAGGAAAAATCCTTAATGTTGAACGATCGCGTATCGATAAAATGCTCAACAATACTGAAGTTCAGGCGCTCATAGCTGCTATCGGCGGTGGATTCGGGGAAGATTTTGATATTGAAAAAATCAGGTACCACAAAATTATTCTGCTTGCCGATGCTGACGTAGATGGAAGCCACATTCGTACACTTTTATTAACCTTCTTATATAGGCAAATGAAAGAACTTTTCTTTGAAGGGTGTGTATACATTGCACAGCCGCCGTTGTATTCAACTGAAGTAAACAAAGCGAAAGTTTATTTAAAAGATGATTACGCGAAAGAAAAATTTCTCGAAGAGAATCCAAAACATAAAGCAGACTTTGGCCGACTAAAAGGTTTAGGAGAAATGGATGCTGATGAACTTTGGGATACAACAATGAACCCCGCTACTAGAACCCTTCTTCAAGTAACGGTTGAGCAAGCTTCATTAGCTGATGATGTTGTCTCGAAGTTAATGGGTGAAGATGTAGAAAGTCGAAAAACCTTTATTCAAACAAACGCAAAAGATGTTCGATTCTTAGATATTTAAAGAAAATATAAAAGTGATACATAATGAGTGATACAACAGAGTCAGTTTCTGATGATGGAAGTTCCGGCATAGAAGCAATTGAAATTCAACAGGAGATGGAACAATCGTTTCTTGATTATGCGATGTCCGTTATTGTCTCCCGCGCCCTTCCTGATGCAAGGGACGGGCTTAAACCAGTACACCGGCGAATCTTATGGGCTATGTATGATACGAACGTTCGTCCAGATAGATCTCATGTAAAATGCGCTACTGTTGTCGGCGAGGTAATGGGGCATTATCACCCGCACGGTGACAGTGCTATTTATGAAGCACTTGTCCGTCTTGGACAATCGTTCTCACTTCGACACCCATTGATTGACCCTCACGGAAACTTTGGATCTCCATATGATCCTCCGGCGGCCCCCAGATACACCGAGAGTCGTCTTTCTCAATTAGCTATGAATATGTTGGAAGGAATTGACGAGGAAACAGTTGATTTTTCAGATAATTTTGATGGCTCTTCACAAGAACCGACTGTGCTTCCAGCACGATTTCCCAATCTTTTAGTTAATGGGGGACAAGGAATCGCTGTTGGAATGGCTACAAATATTCCCCCACATAATCTTGGTGAGGTCTCTGATGCAGCAGTTCATTTGATTAATAATCCAGAGGCTACAACGGAAGATTTAATGCAATTTGTTCAAGGACCCGACTTTCCTACAGGCGGACAAATTCTAGGTAAAGAAGGAATTATCCAGGCCTACACAACAGGGAGAGGCTCAGTAAAAGTCCGGGCAAAAGCGGAAATAATTGAAGGTGAAAAGATAACAACAATAGTTGTCACAGAAATTCCGTATCAGACAAGTGTGGAAGCAATTGAAGAAAAGACTGCTGACCTTGTAGATAAAAAAGAAATAGAAGGAATTCGCACTATACGGAATGAATCAGCGAAAGGAAAAACCCGACTTGTTTTCGAACTGAAAAAAGATGCACCCGCTTTAGTTATTTTGAATCAGCTTTACAGGGGAACTCCTCTTCAAACTTCATTTTCAATCAATATGGTTGCATTAGACGATGGTGTTCCTCGGACAATGACGCTCAGGGATACCTTAGAGTGTTGGGTCAATCATCAGATAAACATTGTTACTCGTAGAACACAATATCGTCTCGACAGAGCACAGCATGAACTCCATATTAATGAAGGATTGTTAAAAGCAATAGGGCTTATTGATGAAGTCATAGCAGCGATACGGTCAAGTGAAGATAGAGCTGCTGCTCGTAGTCTTCTAATGGACGAACCATTTGAATTTAGTGAAATTCAAACCAACCACATTCTTGATATGCAATTAGGGAGATTAACTCGCCTTGGTAGAGAACAGGTTGAAGAAAAAGTTTCTGCTTTAACAGAACTAATCACAGAACTGGAAAAGATACTATCGGATGAACGAGAAGTCCGAGATTTAGTAATTGAAGAGCTATCTAGCATCCGTGAAGAATTCGCTGATGATCGGAGAACTGAGTTAGCTCTAGATCCAGGTGAATTTGTTATTGAAGATCTTATTGATGATGAGGATCTTGTAGTGACTCTTTCATCTGGAGGATATGTCAAAACAGTATCCACCGATGAATTTAAACGACAGGGAAGGGGAGGTAGGGGAGTAGCAGGTGCATCTCTCAAGGATGAAGATATAGTTACGACAATTTTGCATACCTCTGCCCACGCATATTTACTTTTCTTTACCAATTCTGGAAAAGTTTACCGTCTCAAAGCTCATCAAATTCCAACAATGTCTCGAACAGCACGGGGAACAGCAATAGTGAATTTGTTGCAGTTAGATCCGGAAGAAAAAGTAGCTGCTGTTATTGACACTAGAGACTACGAAACAAACCGGTTTTTAGTGTTCGCGACAAAATCCGGCCATGTGAAAAAAACAAAATTTACGGAATATAACAAGTCTCGTCCAAGTGGACTTAAAGCTATCAACCTAAAAGATGGCGATGAGCTTGTTCGTGTTATTCCTACTAACGGCAACGACGATGTTTGTTTGATGAGTTCGAATGGGAAATTAATGAGATTCCATGAAGAAGAAGTTCGAGCCATGGGCCGTTCTGCTGCCGGGGTACGTGGAATGAAACTTAAAGAAGGAGACGCCGTTGTTGCTGTTTCTATAGCGAGAGAGGCGGCAACTTTGTTAATAGTGACAGACAAAGGGTATGGAAAACGGACAGAAATGGATAATTTCACCCCTAAGCATAGAAATGGACAAGGAGTCACGGCAATTAAAATTTCTGAAGAAAGGGGAAAGGTTGTTGGAAGTAGAGCTGTTGGCGAAGAAGACGAAGTATTTATGATTGCTTCTAACGGGGTCATTATTCGTATGCAAGTCAATACCATTTCTATTCAAGGACCATATGCAACTGGTGTAAAAATTATGTCTGTAGAAGAAGATGAATATGTTGCAGCGATTGCCCCTGTCCTACAAGTAGAAGATGAAGAAGTACAACCAAAAACCTAAACCGTATTAAGATGACATCCCTTCCTATCGGCTGTTCTCTAGACTCTTACTAATGGAAGAAACCGAAAAAGACCATCAGGACCAAGAGTCCGATACCCAGCTACCTGATCTACTTGCTGAACATTCTAATAATGATACGGGTGAAGATATGGGTCTTTTTGATGAAGATCTATCTATATACCCAGATGAGGAAGAACAATTAGAAAAAAATACCTTTTTTGACAATCTAGAACCACCAGAACCTCGTCCCCGTCGTCCCCGCCGTCCGTCAATTTTTGAACGTCGAAGGAGAGTGCGCCTACAAGCTCGCCGCGTACGCCGGATAATAAGACACATTGAAGTATGGTCGGTTCTTAAAGTATCAATTCTTTTCTATGCCTGTCTTTGGGCCGTATTTTTAATCGCTGGCTTTATGATCTGGGGTGTCGCTGAATCTTCAGGAACAGTTGGAAAACTAGAAACACTAATTACAGAGTTGTTTGCTCTAGATACATTTACATTTGATGGGAGACAAATTTTTCGGGGATATGCGCTTGGTGGTCTTGTATTGGCAATAGCGGGATCAACGTTGAACGTCCTCATGGTTTTGTTATTTAATCTCATTAGCGATTTAACCGGAGGAATCCGTATAACGATGGTAGAAGAAGAAACAGTGAGACCAACACCTCCACGACGTAGACGAAGACGTTCCGTCCAATAGTTGACTTTCCTTCATTGCTATTACCGTGTTTCCGATCTAGTGCGATATCGTAAAGTGCTGCAAAGAAAAAATGCAAATGGGCCTATAGCTCAGTTGGTTAGAGCGCACCCCTGATAAGGGTGAGGTCGTTGGTTCAACTCCAACTAGGCCCACATTTTTATTCACAAACAGTTCTTTTTTCGCTAGATTGGAAATATAGATCAATAGAGAAAAGGGTTAAATTCTAATGAGGCTTTTACGGCGAGTTTTAGTTGCTCTTCTGGGGGGCGCAGTTATTGCAGCAATACTGCGGTTCTTTGGATCAGGTAAAGCCCCTTCCGAATCAGGCGGATGGAGCGATCTCGAAACCGAGTAACAATTAGGAAAAAATGACAAATGTTGGAATTTCAGGCTTAGGGGCCGTTGGTTCTCAGCTGCTTCAACGGCTCCAATACCGAAATGACATAAATAAACTTGTCATTTATGACTCAGACTATTCCAAATTAGGGAAACACTCCCGTAAGAATTCCCAGAAAATTCAAATAGCTTCCTCGCCAAAAATGGACCAAGGAGACATAGAAATACTCTTTCTCTGCACTCCTTCCGGTCAACACTTGGAATATGCCCATAGAGCATTACGGCAAGGAATCTCCATTATCTCAGTATCTGATCGAATTAGTGATGTAACCGGGATGTTAAGTATGGGTGAAATCGCAAGAGAAAATCAGTGCACAGTCATTGCTGGTGCAGGATTCTCACCTGGCCTGACTTGTGTTTTAGCGAGCTTCCTTAGTAATAACTTTGATATTGTTGATGAAATTCATATAGCAAAAGATGGAACAGGTGGGCCTGCGTGTGCTCGACAGCATCATCGAGCAATGAAAAGGCCATCCTTAGATTGGAGAGATGGGCAATGGGTCCGTCGGCCTGGAGGTTCAGGACGCGAACTTGTATGGTTTCCCGAACCAGTCGGGGGAGCAGATTGTTATCGGGCAGCTCTTCCGGATGCCGCTCTGCTTCAACCACTTTTCCCCGATGTCTCACGAATTACTGCTCGGCTATCAGCTACTCGTCAAGACAGATTTACTTCGTGGCTACCAATGCTTACCCCCCCACATAATGATGGAGGTATAGGGGCTGTTCGTGTTGAGGTGCGTGGCCAACTCAATAAACGAAGAGAAACTAAGGTACTTGGAGTAGCGTCCCCACCATCGACTCTTTCAGCAATTATTGGAGAGACGGCTTTGTCATATGTGAAGGAATCGAATTTGTATGGTGCTGGGGGGATAGCTTCAATTGTTCCACCGGAAGAATTTATAGAAATCATTCGCCAAAAGGGTGTACGCATTTTCACATTTGATGGGATCCCATCTTCATAAAATTTAAATTAATTTTGATAAAACATCTTGATGGATAAGCCCATTGGTTCCAACCCAACCTCTTTTATCTTCCAATTCAGTTTCCCCACTCCAAGTGCTAATAGATCCTCCACATTCGGGAATAATGGTCAGCATCGCAGCTACGTCATAAATATGGAGAGATGGATCGATCATTGCTTCTATTCGTCCGGTTCCTACAAGAAAATACCCATAGCCATCACCCCACGTCCGTATTTTTGCTCCGCTTGACGTGATATTTAGCAGAGCTTCTTTAGGCCACCAAGGCTGTTCAAAACTACTTGACGAGATACAGCTTTCACTTATGGACTCTATTGAAGAGACCGCAGCTTTCCTTTCCCCTGAATACGCTCCTAAACCTCTGCCAGCTACCAAGGATTCGTCAAGTGCTGGAAGGTGGATAGTTCCTATTGCCGGTCCATGCTCATCGAACATAGCTAGAAGAGAACTGTATAGGGGAACACCTCGAACGAATGAAGCCGTCCCATCAATAGGATCAATGATCCACCTACGGCTACTATCTCCAACATAATTTTCAGCTTCTTCGCCGATTATTGTGTCATTCGGGAAGGCTTGGGCTATTTCAGAACGTAGATAATTCTCTGCAGCACGGTCAGCGTCTGTAACTTCAGTTCCATCTGACTTTATATCTGTCCTTAAATCAGACCGTTGAAACCATTCCAACGTTAACTGAGCTGCTTGATCGGCAATATGGCAAGCAAATGAAAACAATTCATTATCAACGGGAGGGGCCATCTCCTAAGCATAGTTTCTAACCACTCTCATTCTCAGAAATAAAGAAAAAGCCAGAAAACATAAGGTTTTCAAGTAGGACGTAGGTCTCAAAAAGTAAGTATCTGAAGCCCATGAGGGAAATAGCAAAAAGGCATTTACTTACCTTATGACTTACTTAACCAAATCACTTATCGCACTAATCATTGCTGGAGCAACCTTACTTATAGGGGCAACAACCGCACTAGCACAAGACACGGAATCCACAGAAGAGGAAATTATCAATCCTGTTGATCCTCTCGTATGCGGAGATCAGGGAGTGCTACATCTTCTTTCTTCTTCAGGCCACAACGGGACAGCGAATGTAAAACGATTCAATCTTGATACCGGAAATTACGATGACATTGGGTGGAGCATTAAGCAACACGCAAACGACAATTCAATGGGGTACAGCTTCAGGGATTTCAATGGCGCTGCAATTAACCCGGTTGACTCCAAAGTCTATGGAACTATCAAGGGACAACATAATCAGCAGTCAAATAGATATTTTGTCCGCTTCGATATGGACGGAGATTTTGAAATTCTCGCCAAGATCGGTCCATGGGTAGCAGCAGGCGCATTCGACCTTAGCGGCACATGGTACGGACCTGATGAATCAGGTACTGGCGGGGTTATCATCCCTAATGCTGCTTCTCTCGTCGGATATTCAACAATGGAGGATTTCACAGCAGCAGATAGCACTCCTTTCTATAGAGCTAACGGATTCTCTTTTTCGAAGCCTCGCGGCGACAAGAGCGCACACGACATTGTCATAGTCGAAGAAGAAGGACAAAAGTTAATGATCGGCATTTCTGACACGGGAGTCATTCAAATCAAAAACCTAATAACCGGAGTAGAAACCCAATTCACAGGCCCTGTAGATCAAGGTTTAATTCCAGAAGGAGATTATGGAGCGGCATACAACTTCCAAAATGAAGTGTATGCCTCAAATAACAACGGAGATGGAATGATATGGATCGACTGGAAAAACGCTGATTATGAAAATAAAACCATACGAACAGTAAACGTTTTCACAAAAACACAGACAACGAACCGTAACGATGGAATCAACTGCATACAGGAAAAATCACCACTAGATATTCCAGAAGATATCGACACAGACGATTCTGAAGATGACAACGAAGAAGTTCCTGAGACTGAAGAAGTTCCTGAGACTGAAGAAGTTCCTGAGACTGAAGAAGTTCCTGAGACTGAAGAAGTT
>MDTD01114722.1_pt1 | contig 29356 bp, 28 predicted proteins | sample 811221 | NCBI WGS metagenome assembly MDTD01 (sample SAMN05326646, study PRJNA326480) | marine metagenome | isolation source: seawater | place: Pacific Ocean: South West | collected 2011 | reverse complement strand
TTATATGAATTTGTTATGCCAAATATGAAAAGTTGATAAAGATCTAAGGTTTCAATGACTTCATTATTTCGAATAAGATCTATTTTTCTGTAACTTCCATCCTGATTTATTCCACCCGCCATAAACAATGCATGTAAAACATTTGAATTGCCACTAAGTGTATAGATACCAGGGTTAAATGCGTTCCCAGTTACGAGCACTTGAATATCTCTTATGTTTGTAAGAGAGACAAAAACTTCAACACCGATAAATGATGTTTCAACTCTTGCTTTAATTAAATTAATTGCTTTTTCTAATGTGAGGCCAGCTAAACTTATTTTGCCAAGATCAGGAATGTTTACAGAACCATCACGTTTTATCTTATATTCATCAAGAGAATTAATTTGTCCCATAAGCTGAATCTCTAAGACATCTCCAAAATCCAAATTATAGCCACTATCAAGATTAGGTTCATTTATCGGCATAAATGATGATTGCATGGTATCAAAAAATTGCTCGCCAAAAATACCCTTAAGATCTCTCTCTTCTTTATCAATCATGGTTGAGGCTATTCTATATGTAGGCTTTTCAAGCTCTTCTCTTGCTTCAATTTGACTAAGAACGTCGTCTCTGACTCCCTCAGGCAAACTAGCCAAAAACTCTTCATTTATTTCCTGAGCAAAAGATGCAAAAGTTATAAAAAAGACAAAAATTATTATAGTTTTTTTCATTAGTTGAAAATCTCTTTTATTTTTTTAGAAACATTTAAATTAAGCTTCTTCATGACAGGTATTATATATGATTCTCCGGTCTTTGGGTTTCTACCAGACCTCTTGACAGTTTCCTTATATTTAAAAGTGCCGAAACCACTAATTTTTATATCTCTATGAAAACTATTTACCTTTATAAATTTGATAAAAGCTTCTGTAATTTTGCTACTCTCTTTTACAGAAATACCAATACTTTTTGATATATTTTCAGATATTTTTATCTTAGATACAGTCATTTTTTTAGTCCTGGTATTTCTACACTATCTATATGTGTAGTATCTCTTATTATCGAATTAATTATTTCTTCAACCACTCCTTCTGTTATGGTTTCCTTTGTAGACTGAAAAATAAATCTATAACCTATCTTTATCTCTTCTTTTTTTTCATTTTTATAAAAATCAAAAATAAAAACCTCTTTAAGCATTTCATGTTTGAATTCATCTAGTGTCTTAAGAAGATTTTCAAGAGAGGAAGATTTTGTAACTGAAAACGAAAGGTCTCTATACGAAAATGGAAACTCTGAAATAGGCGAATATTGAATAAATTCTCCAGATTTTTTTTCAGATGTTCTGATATATTGACTAAAATCCTGATCTATTTCATTGAGAATAATTTCTGTGTAAATAATTTCACCTCTTTGTTTAGTCTGAATTTCATTTCTTGAAATTTTTTGAATATCTAGTGCATGGTTTGGGAAAATAATATCCATGATGTTTTGAATATATTTTTGATCTATTTTTTGAGAATAGTTTTTATAATTTTTTCCAACTCTTCCTGATGCTATGACTCCAAGAATTCTTTTTTTTATGACCTTTTCTTTAAAATAATATACATCGGATATTTCATACAATTTAATACTATCTTTTTGTCGTCTTTCATTAAAAAGTAGATTTTCTAACAAGGCTTCTTTGAGGTTAGTTCTTAAATATGGTTTATTTTTATCTAGAGGATTATCTACCACTATTTTAGATTTACTTTCAATTCGACTAAATGGAGCATTTATGACTTCATAAAATCCATTATCAACTAACAAATCATGGATACTTTGCTCCAATTCTTTTTTGTCTGAATTCTTTTTATTTATTGCAATTGTAAAATTTTTTCTTGGTATATTGTTATAACCGACAGATCTTGCTACTTCTTCTGCGATGTCGTTTATTGAACATACATCAGACCTAAAATGTGGAATTGAAATAACAGATCCGTTTTGCTCAAAACCGAGATTATGAAGTAATTGTTTAAAATAATTATCATCTATATCAGTACCTAAAATTTTGTTTACTTCTGACACATGACATTCTATTTTTGATTTGATAATGTTTGTATAGTTTTTTTGTAAAAGCTTTAAATTTTTAATGCTTGTGTGCTCTGATGTTATTTGTATAAATCGTCTCAGAACATATTCATGAGAGGAAGGATCTACTCCCCGTTCAAATTTATAGGCTGCATCAGAGTTAATATTATATTGAATCGACTTTCCTAAAATTTCCTCAGGATTAAAATACGCGCATTCTACTATGACAGATTTTGTTTTATCATCACAAGCTGAGTTTTTACCACCAACGATGCCTGCAAGGTTTACTATTTTGTCGTTATTAAAAAATAAAAGATTATTTTCTTTAATTTCAATTTCCTTGTCTAAAAGTGTCATAAATTTTGTTTTTTCTTGATTTCTTCCTAAAGTGAGTCCTTCAGGAATTTTCATTGAGTCATAACAATGAGTTGGCTGTCCTGTTTCGTATGACAAATAATTTGATAAATCAGTAAAGAAATTTATTTTCTTATTATTTAGGTCTCTAAAATAACTTTCGAGAGACTCATTATAACTTTCAATGTAATCACCTATTTCAATTTCAAGAAATGAAATGTATGGACATGCATCTTTTTCATCATTCTTAAAATTAAAGTTAAATTTTTCTATGTTTCCGTTAAATATTTCTTTACGAGGTATAGTTTGATAGAAAATATTTAAATCTCTTAAAAGGCCGTCAACAGATAAGCAGTCACCTCTATTAGGCGTGATTTCAATATCAAAAATATTGTTCTCTAAATCATGCTCATGCCCAAGTTGGAATAATTTATTAGATATATCTTTTATTGAAGGTCTTTCAACAATTCTCTCAGCAAGGTGTTCATATAATATTTTCATTTAAACTGACTTAAAAAATCTAAATTTGACTTGTAGAATTCTCGAATATCATTAACGTTGTGTTTCAACATTGCGATTCTTTCAACACCTAGACCAAAAGCAAGCCCAGTGTATTTTGCTGAATCAATGTTACAGTTTTCTATAACTATAGGATTAACAATTCCGCAACCAAGAATCTCTAGCCACTCACCACCTTTAGCTAATATATCAACTTCAGCAGAGGGCTCAGTAAATGGAAAATATGAGGGTCTAAATCTTATTTGTACTTCATCACCAAAAAGAACGTTTATTATTTTAAAAATTAAGTCTTTAAGGTGCGAAAAATTTACATCTTTGTCAATATATATACCTTCGATCTGATGAAACATTGGCAAGTGTGTAGCATCATCATCTTTTCTATAAACTTTCCCACCGCTTACATAGGCAAAAGGCGGCTGCTTTTCTAACATTGCTCTTATCTGAACTGGCGAAGTGTGTGTTCTTAAAACAAATGATTTATCATTTACATAAAATGTATCATGCATTTGGCGAGCTGGATGAGATTTTTTTATATTAAGCATATCAAAATTAAATCTTTCAGTTTCAACCTCAGGCCCTTCAATAGCTTCAAATCCAAGAGAAAACAATGACTTCATTATGAAGTCTTTCATATCATTGATAGGATGATTTGACCCAGGATGAGGCCTTATTTTTGGTGGTTTAATGTCCTTAAAATCCGACATTTCTTAATATGGTCAGCTAATTGCTATCTCTACAATCTTTTCAAAAGTTGTATTATCACTTACAGCTATTTCAGCAAGAATCTTTCTATCTAAATTTATATTTTTATTATCAAGAGCATGAATAAACTTAGAGTATGAAGTGCCTGCATCTCTTGCAGCAGCATTAATTCTAGATATCCATAAGGCTCTAAAACTTCTTTTTTTATTTTTTCTATCCCTGAAAGCGTATTGAAGAGATTTTATATTGGACTGCTTTGCCGTCTTATAAAGTCGGCTTCTTGCACCGTAATGACCTTTGGTGGATTTAAGAATTTTTTTATGTTTCGATTTTGCACTTAATGATTTTGTAACTCTTGGCATATTTGCACCCTATTTATTAACTAATTTTGAGGCCATCTTAAGTACAGTGCCTTTAAGCTTATTAAGTCCTCTGTTATGGCGCTTTCTTTTGGTTGATTGTTTTGTAAGTATATGATTCCTATTAGCTCCTCTACTCTTTAAAGAAGAACCTGTCTTTTTGAAACGTTTAGAAGCCCCAGAATGTGTTTTAAGTTTGTATGCCATATATCATAGTAATTGTTTTCAATTCTTCCTTTTTAAAGGAGAAAGAACCATGAGCAGCTGGCGCCCTTCTAAAGAAGGTTCTTGATCAACTTGAGCTACCTCTTCAAGTTCAACCCTTAATTTATTTAATAGATTAAGGCCCATATCACTGTTTAAAATCTCTCTACCTCTGAATCGGACCGTTATTTTAGTCTTATCTCCATCAAGAATAAAGCTTTTTATTTTTTTTAATTTAATATTGTAATCACCCACATCTGTTGAAGGCCTGAATTTGATTTCTTTTGTGGTATTTCTTTTTACTTTTACCTTAGATGAGGAAATTCTTTTTTTCTTATCGAAAAGATGTTTGCCATAATCTAAAAGCTTACAAACAACCGGCTCCGAATCAGAAGAGGAGACCTGAACTAAATCTAATGTTGCCGCTTTAGCTGATTCAAGAGCTTTACTAAATGGTAAGATTCCCATTTTTTCTCCATTTTCACCAATCAGCATGACTTCTTCAGCTCTTATTTTTTCGTTGATAGGAGTAATGTTTTTCTTAGACAAAGCTATCAGAGTACCTAAGAATTATTAAAAGATAAAATGTAAAACATTAAGAGATTAAATTATGGATATTTGAATATTATGTGATTTATTAGTTATCATAAAGTGATAAATTTTATACTAAAAATTATATTTAGCAATAATTAGGGCTGAAGAAATAAATGCCTCCATGTGCCCTCAGCCTTATCAAAAACCTCTCTTTTGTTTAATCTTGACTCATGTCCCTCCCAAAATTCAAAATAATATGGTGTAAAAACATATCCACCCCAATAATCTGGCCTTTGTTTTAGATTATTAGAAGAAAGGGTTTTTTTATAAATACTAACAAATTTTTCATAAGAAACTATTTTAGTTGATTGATTTGATGCTATTGCTAATGCATTTTTTTTTTCATTCCTCAGCCTAAAATGGTTGTCGGAGATTATTTTTGGCGCTTTACTTACAGTACCTTTGATTCTGATTTGAACATTAATTACATCCCAAAAAAAAGTTAGTGCAACTTGATTGTGGGATTGGAATTGCAGGGACTTTGGCGAGTTGTAATTTGTATAAAATATAAATTCATCGCCTTCGATACTTTTTACATTTACAAATCTAGCATCAACTTCATCAGTTTCTTGTGAATATGAGGAAACACAAACAGCTTCAATATAATTTTGTTTTTTTCTTAGTGCTTTTTTGTATAGATCTTCGAAATTCTTAAAAGGCGCTGATTTAGATAAATTCTTTAAATTAATCATATATAATTTTTAAATAATTCTCAGCAAGAACATCATAAGTTCTATGTGATAACAACCATTGCTTGCCTCTTTGGCCAATTTTATTGAGCTCATTTAGATCTTTTTTGTAAAACTTAACTATCTCATTTATTAAAATCTCATCATCCTCTGGTTTTATAAAGTTACCACATTTTGCTTCGTTTATCATGGATGGGTAACCTGAGTAAGATCCCACAATTGGCTTTCCAGAATACATGTAATCAATTATTTTGTTCAATGATTGCCCATATTTCCAAACAATTGATTTAAAAGCAGAAAAATATAGTAAATCTGCATAGCCAAGAATCTCCTGAACCATATCTTTTTGAACTCTTGGAGCGAAAGTTAAATTGCTTAGACTGCTGTATTGTAATTTATATTTAGATATTAAATCGCCTTCACCTATTATTAGGAAATGAATATCTTGGATACTATTTTCAATTTTTTTTGCAGAATTCAAAAGAGTATCTAGGGCATTAGTAATTCCAACACTGCCAGCATGCATAACTATAAATTTATCTTTTGGTATGTACTTATTAATATATTCAATTGGGAGCTGCGAAGTGAGCGATAAAGTCTCTATATCAGCTCCCATTGGAATGCAATGTGCGACCTTTTTTACGCCAATATTTCTAATATGTTCTGAAAGATTAGGCATTGTGCCAACAATATTATCAGAATAAATATAACCTAATTTTTCTATTAATCCCAATGCAATTACAAGGGGGTTTATCTTGCTATACTTACCTTCAGCTACAATAGTTAGTGGCCATATATCTCTGATTTCAAAAATTAATTTTGACTTATATCTTATTTTTAAAATAATGCCATTCAAAATAGTTAATAAAGATAAGCTTGAAACAATAATTACATCTGGTCTTTGAATTTTATTTTTTTTATAAAACAATAGTCTAATTTCAAAATCTATCCAACTTAAGATTCTTCTAATTGAATTTGTCTTTTTATATTTAATAGTTTTCAACCAATGAACGGATACATTTTCAATATTTTCAACATATGAGTATTTAGCCATAATTGGAATATTCTTAATTAAATGGTTTGAATCAGATGTAAGAATAATAGAAGTATGGCCCAATTTAGCAAAATGCTTCATCAGAAAAAATGCTCTTGTACCAGTCCCATCATAGCCTTTTGGGCAGACATACTTAGAAAGATACCAAATACATTTATTACTGGTATCAGTCATAAAGCTTTGGAATTTTATTAATCTTCGAAATTACCTTATTAAAATCTAAATCAACACAATCTAAGTACCACCTTAAATTTTGAAATCTTGGTTTATTTTCATCGTATGCAAGTTCCAATGCTTCGTCCCTTGTAATATCACCCTCTCTAACCTGATTACTTCTGAAGGTATCATGTTCGCTAAATCCAGCAACTGTATAGTATATATAATTATAAAAAGCTGCTGTCCCATCTCCAATTCTCCATGTTGTATTTGTATCAGGGGCTTTTTCCCAGTCATATTGACCTAAAAGAGTTTGATCACAAATTTTTTCATCCCACCTCCAATAATCAAATAAATGATAATAATCTTTTTTCTGCATAAAGCTTCTATAATATTCTCCGCGAAGAGTATCAAAAATTGATTTATTAAAATATTTGGGGCTATTAAGCATTTCTTTAAATCTAAGAGAGTGATATCTCAATTGCTTAGAAACGCCATTATAATATACTTTGTCCTCTAAAAAATCAGGAGGCATACCTAAGAAGCCTGCCTTAAAATGGGTAACTTCCAGTGGATTTACACTCCAAATATTTAGATTGATGCCAGTTTGTTTTTTTATTTGCTCAACATATCTAAAAAAATGTTTATCGCCAGCTGTAAAAAGATTAACCATTCCTAAATGCGGATTTTCAAGCCACGCAATGATATTTTTTTTAATGTTCTCTCTCTTCTTGTGAATATCTGCTGCAACTATAATATTTTCAATATTTAATTGAGAGCACATCCTGCTAATATTTCTTCTACCAAGATCAGTAACCATGCCCCAATCATAAGTATATGTTATAGGCTTCATGTCTAGATCATTGATAATCAAATGAAGGCCCATGCAACTATCTCTTCCTCCAGAGAAAGGTACAAGGCATTCAGGGCCATTTTTTCTTCTATATTTTTCAAGCTCTTTAAATAAAATTTCCTTTGGTTTAGGATTATTTTTTGGTTTATAGTTTTCACAATAATTACATATTCCATCAGAATTAAATTCTATAAAAGGCATTGTAGATGGCAAAATACATTTGCTACATCTCATTAAGTCTGGTCTGAGGTATTCCAACATTTTTTCATCTTCTGAATTAAATATGAATTCAGGTATCAAATTATTATTTCTTGAATGTATATCTTCTTTCAAAGTAACTTTTTCTATACTTACGTCAAAAATTTTATAATCATTCCTAAGTTGTGAAATATCTTTTAAGTCTTCTTTTTCTAAAAAATATCTCTCAGATGCAAAATATGTGCCACTTTCTGAATTATTAAAAAATAGGCTGCCATTATTAGAAAGTAGAATGAATTTACCGATTTCTGGAAGCAATATTGCGATAGAAAGGGTGCCCTTAATTTTTTCAAGGATATCTTTACAAATTAAATCTAATTCTTGGCCAATTCTTATTTTAGATTCTATGTATTTGACAACTATCTCCGTATCTATATCCAAAGAAGGCGATTGATTTATTTCTTTCCAAAGGTCAGTTGAGTTTGTAATTATCCCATTGTGAATAACTACAACATTATCTGAAAAAACTGGCTGATTGTCAGATGATCCGTTGGTAATTAACCGAGTGTGGCCAATAATAAAATTTGTATCGTAAGTAATGCTTTTTTTTGAAAGTAATTCTTTAATGGGCTGATCAATTTTAAAAATCTCATAGCCATCATTTAAAACGACTAACCCACTTGAGTCTTTTCCCCTGGACTCAGATGATTTTATTATTGATTTAATTGTGTTTTTATCTACATTATTTGTATCAGAAGAAATATAACCAAAAATACCACACATTTTTTTTCCTATTTTTAAAGCTTAATTTTTTTAAAGGTCTCAAATACCTTATGATATATTCCATCGTCTGAAAGACCTGATTCATTTATTAGATATTCATAATCTCCGGGCACGACATATTTATCTCCAACGTTAATATTTAATAACTTATTCTTAAAACCGCTATCTTGCATAGCCTCTTTGACTATAGATCCTAGGCCACCTTGGTTAAAATGCTCCTCAATGGTTACAACAAGTTTATATTTAGAAAAATTGTTAAATATGCCGGGACTAATGGGCCATAATGAATGAAGATCAATAAATTCAGTAGAAATTTTATTATCATTTAACTTTTCTGCTGCCCTCAATGCATTAATAGTAATATTCCCAGATGATATTATTAATATATCATCTCCAGTTATCAAAGATGAAAAACCTTTTGAAGCATCAAATGTTTCATTATATATTATTGGTGTGTTAACTCCGCCTGTACATCTTATATAAGATGGTTCATCTAAATTTGATGCGTATTCAAAGATTGACAATGCTGAAACAGCATCACTAGGAGTAAAAATATTTAATCCCTTTACATTCCTTAATATGGCTAAATCTTCAAGAGAATAATGTGTATTCCCAAAAAAAGTTAATGCAAAACCCGATGAAACACCAACCAATATTAAAGGATATTTCATATAGCCACAAAATTGTCTTACTTGCTCAAAACATCTCATTGACAAAAAACATGATTGCGCTGAGGCCACAACCCTATATCCTTCATTTGAAATGCCAGCACTTATTCCAATTAAATTCTGCTCAGCAATTCCAACATTGATAAAATTATTTGGATAGGAATTGATAAATCTTGACATTCCAGCAGGCTTTGCATAATCAGCAGATACAATGAATAAATTTTGGCTTGTAACTTCTTGGGTTTGCATTGCACCAATACCAAATATTGTTCCTGTTTGTCCAAGTCTTGATAAAGCTTTAGGATTGAGTTTCTTTTTTTGCATTAGTCTCTAGATTTAATTGAGTCAATTGCTTTGCTGTATAGCTTTTCATTTAAAATACCATAATGCCAATCACCATTGGATTCCATAAAGTCAACTCCACGACCTTTAATTGTGTTTGCAATTATTACTTTTGGTTTTTTTGTATTTTTAATTGAATTATAAGCTTCAAGCAAACTTTCTGTAGAGTTGCCATCGCATTCTACAGTTGAGCATTGGAATGATTCAAATTTATTTTTTAATGAAAATAGATTTAAAATATTCTCCTTTTTACCGTCTGATTGAAAGCCATTATTGTCAACGAATATTAATAAATTTGAGAGGTTTTGATGAGCAGCGGTCATTAGTGATTCCCATACAATACCTTCATCACATTCACCATCACCAATCACACATATAACTTTTGCATCTGATTTTTTACTTTTTAGTGCTATTGCTATGCCGGTAGCCATAGATAATCCCAGCCCCAAACTACCTCCAGAAAATTCAATGCAATCATCAAGATTTTTATGCGCATGAGAAAAAAATTTAGTACCATTAGTGTTGAATGTTTCAACTTTTTTGGTATCAAGCATTTTAAAATATTCTAGAATTGAAAATAAACAAAGTGCTCCATGACCCTTGCTCAATATTACTCTGTCTCTAAAATCATCTTTTTTAATAATTTTATCTATATTGACTATTTCATTATATATACATAAGAAAATCTCTACCATTGAAAGAGAGCTTCCAAAATGAGCACCATTTTTGCCTGCGATATAGCCTAACTCTATAATTCTTTTTCTTACATTGTAAGCTGCAGTTTTGTAATCATACATTACATTCCACCATCCACCCTTATAACTTGACCAGTTATGTAAGAAGACATATCAGAGGCTAAAAATAATGCTGTATTAGCGATTTCTTCTGGCTGTCCCACTCTCCGAAGATCGGTTAAATTAACAGCTTGTTCAATTACCTCATGCGTCATTGATTCCAACATATCTGTTTCCGTGACGCCTGGTGCTATTGAATTAACCCTTATACCAAAAGAACCTAACTCATTTGCAAGACTGCTTCCAGCGGCATGAAGTGCTGCCTTAGAAGCGCCATAACTTGATTTTCCTGGATTTCCATCAAATGCGGCCGTTGAAACTATATTAATAATTGAGCCACTTTTTTGACGGATCATTTTTTTAATTACTAATTGTGAGATTTTATATGGTGACAAAAAATTAATTAGCATCTGCTCATTTAAGTCCTTTTCCAAAGTCATCTGAGTTATTGAATTGTGAGTAATACCAGCATTATTAACGAGAATATCTATCTTTTCAGAAATTTTTATGAGTTTCTTGATTTCATTGGAAATAGCATCATGATCATCGAGATCAAATATCACAAATTCTATCTCAGTCTTATGTTTCTTTGAGAGTCTTTCTGCCCAAATCTGATCTTCATTATTAAGCTTTCTTAAGTGACATAATAAATTGCAGCCATGACTTGAAAAAACCTCAGCTATGCTCTTTCCCATTCCTCTTGAAGTGCCAGTTATCAAGGCAGTTCTGCCAGTCAATAATTTCTTGCTAATACTCATTTAAAACCACCATCAATTCTTATAACTTGTCCAGTAATATACGAGGACATATCTGATATTAAAAAATGTATAACTTTTGCTACCTCGTTAGGTTTACCTATTCTTTTTAAGGACGTCCTTGCTAATCGATCTTTTAATATATCTTCAGGTACTTTACTGTTCATTTCAGTATCGATTACGCCGGGAGCTATTACATTAAATCTAATACCCGACTGGCCTAATTCTCGTGAAAAAGTTTTAGCAACTGGAATTAAGGCTCCTTTTGAAGAGCTATAAGAGAGTTGTCCAGAAATACCATCAAGACCAGAAATAGATGAAACAAAAACTACGCTACCTTTTTTATTTTTTAGCATAGTTCTTAATAAGTATTGAGTTAAAACAACCTGTCCTACAACATTAATTCTATATAAATCCATCATATCTTCTGATGAAACCATTAATGTATTTGCATCTTTAGTTATTCCAGCTATGTTAACAAGCCCGGAAACTCTAACTTTTTTAGATCGAATATCTTTTACTGCATTCTTGATTGAATTTTCATCTGATAAATCAAATATTAGAGGGATTACACTTATTTTATTATCAACTTCGAGTTTCTTTGACCAACTTATAAAATTGTTATCTTGACACTGAATACCTGCTATTAAATTATATTTGTTCTCAGCCAAATATTTGATGGTTTCCCTGCCAATTCCTGAAAGCGCTCCAGTAACAAAAATATAATCTTCATTATCGCTATTCATCTAATATCTTTTTCACAGTATCAATAGCAATCTGAAAAGTACTCATATCAATCACATCTTCTGTATCTATCATAATATCAAATTCATCTTCCATTTCTGCTATTATTGCCATATGTGCAACAGAATCCCATTCAGGAATGCTTGCATACTCTAATGTTGGCACAATAATATCTTCAGATACCTCTAAGGTTTCAGCAAAAATCCTTCTAAGTTTATCTTCCATTTATTAACACCTCTTTGGTATAGATATTTTATTTTTTAAATATTTTTCTTTTTATATATCTTAATAGTTTAATACAGTTTAAAGCGTAGCAGTATACTACCACGTGCCCAACATTTGAAAAGCGACCATAACAAGAAAGACAAGAAAAGTCATTACAAAAAGCCATAGATTTATTATTTTTTACTATCTCGTAGATAATCTTATATGAACTTTTTGCATCTATAAGAGCTGAAGGTGCATTTCCTATCATTCCGATTGATATACACTTCCCATCAATTAGCTTTCCATAGAGTTTGTGTGCGCCTGCTGAGCATCCACCAACATCTCTTCTAATAAATTTTATGAGCTTTGAATCTTGCCTATAATATGTTTCACCAAAACCACATAATGGGTCTTTTTTTGTATATCCAAGCATCTGTTGAGAATAATGAAAAACCATTGGTGCATTTTTTTCGTCAACAGTCCCCAGCATGAGATTCTTCCCACCAAGATCTATAATCTTGCCAATGGGATCATAGCTCATTCCATCAGCCCCATGATTTGAAAGTATCTCTTTTGCTAATGGACCAATACCAACATATGAATTTGTTGGATGTTCACTCCTGAATGATCTCTCATCGCTTACCAATGCATTAGAAAGAGATCCCGAGGTCGGAATTGAATTTTTTACATATGGATTATTTTTATCACCAAAAAACCTTAAATAATTTTTTGAATAAGATGCAGCAATTATTGTTCCAGTTTCACCAACTGCATCAATCAACATATCTACCCATTTTTTTAATATGGCTGATTTTCCTTTTATAAAAAAGCCTGGTTTTAGAAGATCAGCTGTTATAAAAACCACATCACCATTTTTAATTCCAATTGCCTTTAAATCACTTAGGATTTGTTCTTCTGATATTCTCATATTGGTATTTTAATTAAATGAATTAAAAAGATTATGTTTATTTAATAATCATTTTATAATTTTACTCTGGTCGCCCTTGAAAAGGAAACTAAAAAATCTTGGCTATCCCATATATGATCAAATTCTAATGATGAACCATAAGAAACAAATCTATCAATATATGAATTTTCGAGATTCATGCAAAATTCTTTTAATGCTTTGTTGTCGTAACCAAAAGATGCAATTGTTTGGGTTTTTATATTAAGCCATGTTGATAATTGATCCAAATCCTTAAGATATATTTCACCTATTAATAGATTGCCAGCATGCCATGTTCTAAAATTTTCAGCAGCTTTTTTTGAATTGTCAATTGGAATTCTGTATACGAATTCTGTATAGCCATTTGCTGAATTAGGTTTTGATGGAATGTTGGAAAGAAAAGATACAGCAGATATAAATCTCTCCATTATTTCCCCACCATTAAGACCCTCATTTAAGTTTAATCTTTCACCAATTTTTCTCCATAAATGTTCTTGTGCTTTAATGATTAAATTTTTATCCTTGCATATCCATGCAATTGCTCTAATTGATGAACATGCCTGTTGTCCAAATAAAGATATATCTTTAGATATATTTGTTGCAAGTATATTTTGTTCCTTTTCACTTGATTCTATGTATGCTTCTGCATTAATTATGCCCATAGAGAACCTATCAGGAAAAGTTAAATCTTTACCAGTAGGCTTTAAAGGAGACTGCCTAACTGTTTGAACAGTGGAGTCTCCGCCCCAGATAACTCTCAAATCACAAATATTTGAAAAGACATCATTAATATATTTTTGATTATCGTATGTGATGATCTTATTTCTATCAAAGATAGATGTATATTCTTTTTTTGATTTAACCAATCTATCTAAAGTTGTAGTTAAAAGTTTAGTTAAGCCATCTTGTTTTGAAGATACTTTTACAATATTGACGTTTCCAACGAGCATAGATAATAACCATGAATAAAGAAATATTGTATCTACATTTGATGGAGCTACATGAAATATAACTCCTCTTGGTCTTAAAATAATATCATCAGGATTTTTAAAAAAGATTTCTTTCAAATATTCTAATCTTTTTGGTCTAAACCAATTAGCAAGAGCTATAACATCAGGATATTGTCTCCATTTTTTTGATTTCAGTATATTCCTAGAAAACTCAGATATGAAATCAACCGTAACATTTGAAAATGGCCTTGAAATTGAATTATTGACTATGGTCTCAGACAGCGAGATCGGATCTTGCTCTTCAGACAGAGGAAAAAGAACATTAATTTTCTGATGTTTATTAGAATTAAGTTCGGTATCAGATTTATAAATTTGCGACATCGCTACATCCCCTGGCCTCAGCTTGCTCTTGTCTTCCGTGTACCTCAAAATACCTTCCAGGTAAACCACAGGGGCAATCATCATCACCCAAAACAGACCCAATATCTTCAGTTAAAATCGAATGACCTGGATAGCTTGTAGGAAGCAAACTTAGTAATTGTATTAATCCTGGCTCACCATAATTTTGAGGCTCAAAAGTTATTGGATGTCGAATAATAATTTCTGAAAAGTTTGGACAATGAAAATGGCCTTCTTGGCATTCAAAAAATATACTACCAACTTGTTCAACCATGCCATAGTAATTGATAACTTTTTTTACTCCAAGTCTATCAATTATCTCTTGATTAAATTTCTCTCTTGAAACTTTTTGATTTTCAATCTTCTTCCAACCACCACCATGAAGAATAATGCTGTCATCGCCACAATCAATTTTTTTACCTAACAATTTTAGTTTTTTGTAAACACTCTGCCATAGCATAAAGGTAAATCCAAAACCAAATATGCCCATTTGTTTGTTCTCATGTATATATTTTTCAAGCTGTTCAATATCTAAATTCATATTTTCATCTAAACAATATAATGGCTTTCGACCAAACTGAGAAAACCCAAGAATACCAGCAGCCCTTGCATTAAAGGCATATCTAGATGAAGTAGATGCTTTTGTATCAAAAATCAACATTGGTCTTCTTTTTGATCCTATCCAATGCGAAGTCAAAGAAACTAAAACAGATGATTGTCTAACTGAGGTTTCCTTATCTAATAGGATTTGCGAAGTTTTTTGGCCAGAAGTTCCGCTAGAAGTAAGTGTTTTTAAAATATCTTCGTCACCTATACTAGACAGTTTTAGGTTTTTAAATGACCTTACAGGTATAAACGGCAAATTTTCAATATCATTAATTTTTTTCCAATCACTACCATATATACTTGAAATAATATTGTTATAAGGTTTGCAAGCATTCATGTGCAACGATGTGAGATCAACCAGGCCTGGAAGAAATTCCTTTATTTTATCCTTTCTAGAAAAAGAATAAGGATTTTTTAAATCATATAAGGAGTTAGCATTGCTCCATAAATCTCTTATTTTAAAATTAATATCATTTAATTCCATATAAACTCTTTAGGGTACCGTAATCTACCTTGCCATTATCAAGAAATGGAATTATATCAATTATATTTATTTCGTATTGTTTTTTTAGCAATCTTAATTTCTTTGAAAGATACGATTTAACTTTATTAAGAGATTCATCGGAAAACTCGGCATTTTTATAAATTATAATTTTAAGTATTCCGTCATTACCAATAGCAAAAATACTCAATTTAGTTTCTGATGATATTTCTTTTTCTATTTCATCAAGGCTTACCCTAGTTCCATTTAATTTGATAATTCTTTTAATCCTGCCTGTAATATAAAAAAGTCCGTTTGATCCAATTCTTGCAATATCTCCTGTTTTTAACTCCCCATTCATTTGATCTTTCTTTTGAAGATCATCAAAACATTCTGCATAACCCATCATCACATTTTTACCTCTATAAATTAGTTCACTATTTTCTGGATTTAAATCAAAAGCACCGCCTGGAATTGGAATGCCGATAGAGTTAATATTATTTTCTAACATTTTAGGCGGAACATATGACATTCTAGCAGTTGCTTCAGTTTGACCGTACATTATGTAAAAGTCCATATCATTAAATTGAGTATATTTTAGAAACTCATATTTTAAATCTTCATGCAAATGACCACCAGCCTGTGTTAAAAATTTAAGAGATTTAAATTGTTTTTTTAAAAATCCAGTTCTTTTGTATAGTTCATAAAGTGTTGGTACACCTGAGATATTTGAAATTGAATGAGCATCAATTAATTCATAAAACCCTCTCGTAATTGGAGAAAGATTTGATATCACAATAGACCCTGATGCATTAAGGTGAGTATTAATTAGAGATAATCCATATGAATATGATGATGGCAAAGTTGTAATTGTTGAATCAGAGTTCTGAAGATTTAAGTATTCGCAAATAGAGTTTGCATTAGATTGAAGAGAATCATATGAAATCTTGACAAATTTAGGCGATCCCGTAGATCCTGATGTGCCCATCATTAAGGCTAGGTCATCATTTGATACAAAAAATTCAAAATTTTCATGAAAAGTTTCAAATCCGTCAACAACTTTGCTAACAAAATTAGCATTGTCTATATGTTCAATATTTCTTGCATCCCAAACCCAAGATGCTTTAAACTTTTTTAATAAACTATTTAACGCTTTCTCAGGATAATCGGTAGGCACCAGTAATGGCACCAATCCTTTATTAAGAATACTTAGGTATGCTGCAAGCCATGATAAAGAATTTGAACAAACCAATATTCCAACACGCCTACTTTTAATTTCTTCAATTTTAGTAATTATTTCCTGAATTTTTTCACTAAAAATAGGATATTGAAATTTTAGATCAGAGTCATCAATAAGATAATTCTTTTTATCGTTAAATTTTTCATAATTCCAAAAATTAATCATTTTTTATAAATTTATGTATCCGCCAAAATAAAAAATTTGCAAATATCTTGCTACCCATTAATCTTCCATTGTGAAAAAGTAAAGAAATTTTGCTATTACTCTTTTTAGATCTATTAATATGTTCTTTTAACGAATTGAGCCATTTAATTTTTTTGTTATATAAAACATCATCCATAAGAGTCATGGGGACAACCTTAACATTAAATGGTTTTTTAGCTTCGAAATTATAAGGCGTATAAGTCATCCCCGTACCAACTCGATAGCCTATGCTATCCGAGAATCCAATAGAATGATCATATTTAATTCCAATTTTTTCAAATAATATCCACTTATCTGAGGTTAAAGATCTCAAATAATGATATCTCACATGGACAGGTGTATGTCCAAAAATTTCTTTATATTTTTTAACTTCTTCTAAGAATAAAGCATCGTCATTAGCAGTGTTATAACTGGGATGCAGACCTATCTCGTGGCCATCAGCCTCTATTTTTTTAAGAATTTTTTGAAACGAATCATCAACATCATATCCACTATCATATTCAGATTTGTCAGATAACATGATAAAGAAGATGCCTTTATGGCCATATTTTCTTAGTATCTGAGAGTAATTTAAGATTGCTTTGCAATAAATGTCTCTAGATATATTATTTGTCCATTTAATTAAAAATTTCAAATTTATCAAAGGTATTAATGGAAAAACTAAAAAATATCTCATGTCTGAAAATATTCCTTTTATTTTTTTAAAAAAACTATCGCCGTATAAAATATGATCAATATCTTGGGTAAATAAAACATCTTCTCCAGCAAAGGGATTCGAGAATTCATTAGATAATAAAGATCTTAAAAAATTACAAGTTTCATCAATTATTGGTTTTTGTATGCTGTTAATTCTTGATATTAATAAATTTTTTGTTTTTGGTCTTTTGTGAATATCAAATTTATCTTTTTTAATGAAATTTTCATCTAACCTATTTAATAAAACAAAAGCTAGAAATGGTAAATCAAATGAAAAACTGTAATTATTATCATTAATCATAGTAATTGTAATTTTTTCTTTGTTGAAATTAGGTAAAGAAATAAAAAAGTTTTCAAAAAAATTGTGTTTTTCTTTTATGCTTTTATCAATAAAGATTTTAGATTTTTGAATTGATGATTCTGCACTTAATATATCATTAGCCTTGTTTTTTGAAATTGCTTGAAAAGATATATTAAGATCTGATTTTATATTTCTATTTTTATTAATAATTTTCCATAACTCTGACAGAATGTATTTAGCCTCATTTTCATTTAGATATGAATCCGGGCCAAATAAATACTCGAGATTGTTAAGTTTAATAGACTTATTTTCATTCATAATTTTTCTATATTATATCTTTGTATAAGTCTGTAATTTTTTCTTCTTGAGCTTCCCAGCTGAGGTTTCTTAAAAAATCTTTATCAATAATCACTTTATTTTTATCTTGAATGATTGTTTCAATTGCACCTTTAACTCCATTATAATCAGGATTGCAAACATAACCTAGATTGTATTTTTCAATATAAGATTTTAGATCTGGAAAATTAGAGCCTAATACTGGTAAACCGGAAAAGATATACTCAAAAAATTTATTAGGAAGAGCAAAATAATCACTTAATGATATTTTTTCAATAGTACAGATGCCAAAGTCCGCGCCTTTAATAAAAGCAACTAATTTTTTATTTTCAACATGTTTGTGAAAATGTATATTATTGTTATTTTTGACATAAGATTTAATATTGTCCTCTAATTCTCCAAACCCCATAAGCAATATATGAGCTTTTTTTGTGTTGGAAAAAACATCTAAAAGAACTTCTATTCCTCTCCCAGGAACTAGGAGTCCAATATGTATAAATAATAATTCTTCATCCGGAATATTGCAGAATTCTCTTGGCGTATATTCAATGTTGTCTGAAGTATCAATATTTTCTAATGGTGGTGAATTTAAAATAATAGTATTTGGCTTGTATCCAAATTTGTTTACATACCATTCGGAGATTGAATTGCTAACTGTAATGAGATGGTCAATACTGCTCCAAAATATTTTTTCAAAAATGAAAGTGATTAATGAAAATATTTCGGACTGACCATTTTTTTTTGATTCTAGTTCATGAGCATCATATATTAATTTGGTTTTATATTTTTTTTTTATAATCCATCCGAGAGGCAATACAGCAGTATCATGAACATGAATAATTCTAATTGATTTTTTAGACAAAGTTGATAAAACATAAAAGTAAAAGCCAATTAAGTTTATTGCAAGCCTAAGTGATTTTGGGAAGTTTAGACTTCTTTTTATCAATGGAACATAATTATGAAATTCAAAGCCATCATTAAAAGAAGATACTTTAAATGCCTCATCTTTAATACCAAGACCCAAAACATTAATTTTTTTATTAAGGCCTTGGTAACATGCTTTCATTTCCTTTCTTATTCTCCAGTCATTTCTAAGATCTGTGTGAGTAATATGAATAATGTATTCTCCATCTTTTTTTTTGATCATCTAATGGGCTCCACTATTTTATTTGCTGGCATGTTTACAAATGTTTTGCTGCTAATATAAGAAAGTAGATTTTCATAAAAACCATAAAAGTTTTTGTGCTCTGGGTTGTCATGAATATCATGATGATAAAGATAAGAAAATCTCCCGCCAATTAATCTAATATGTTCAATTAGATTTTTTAAAGCATCTAGATTAGGAACTTCGTGGTTCTCATTTATTTTTGCTGTATCCATTGCAACGAGTGGCGCTTCTGATATAGAAATTTCGATGTCATTATTTAAATCATACGGATTATAGATTCCTGCAATTCCAGCCCTGAAGCCAACATAATCATAATATCCAAGAGATTCATCTACTGTTATACCCGCATCGATCCAACTATAAAAAGATTTTGGGTAATAAGCTCTCAAGTAATGGGCTCTTCCGATGTTTTTGAATAAATTTGATTGACAAGATATCTGTTTAATTTGTTTAAGTAATTTTTTACTGTTATGGTGCGTATCATAGTTGTAATGTACACCAAGACTCCAAGGATCTTTAATTTCATTTATTAATTTTTTAATATCCTTGAGCCTTGCTCTTGATAAATATCTACCTTTCTTGCCATTTAATACATAAAACATTGATGTTAAGTTATGTTTGTTTTCTAAATTTATTATTTTCTTTATATTTTCTTTATGATATTTGTGAGGATACAAAAAGTTTTCAATTATGTATCTAAAAGAAGATTTATTTCTTAATATATTGCCTAGCCTAATTATTTGGGTGATTAGATGATCTCCTCTAACTAGATCTATATCATGTGAAATTCCTATTTCAATTGGTCTAATATGTTCCTGGAATAATATTTCATCATTATTGATTTTTAAATTATCTATTAGGCCTAGTGCTATGCATGCACATACTTCATTAAAAAAAGGTACTTTTAACAAATCATAAGAAAATCTTTTTGATTGTTTGGCTATATATCTTCCATGTAAGTCTAAATCTTTAGAATTATATTCTTCCTTGATTGTAAGCAAATCAAATATAAATTTTCCACATTTCCAGCCAATCAAAAAAGAGTTTTTAGAGTTTTTATAAATTAAAGGTTTTGTTGCTGATGGGAATGGTTTCCACTTGTCACTGAGATTGTTAAGCCCTCCAAGAAAGGTTAGATTTGTATTGTTGCATTTAAGATTTCTTATATCGTTGTAATCCTCTTCTAATAATTCATCTGAAAGTAGAACTATACAATTAGATATATCATCTCTCAATTGAGATTGATGATTAAAATGAATTGTCATTTCTTTTAAATTCATTGCTATATGGTCTGAAAAGTATCTATTAATGTGTTTAGATATTTGATTAGCAAGATATTTTTTTTGAACTTCTTTCATGAGTTAATTTAACTTATTTAAGGAAAATAAAAACTGTACTATCATATCAAGTAGGTACATCAGAGACATACTTAAAGCTAGCGCTATTACGAAATAAAGTGAATTTAAATCTTTTGAAAAAGAAATCATACAGACTGCAAGAGTGGTTATAGCCCTCAAGGCATGCCAAAATGGACCCCAAAAAGTATTTCTTCTTACCAAGCATGTTCTGTCCATTGGTGATGATATGAATGATAACATTGCAGGTATAGCAAAAATTTGAGCATACTCACCAGCTTGCTCCCACTCAGGACCAAAGAAAATTGGATAGATTATAGGAGCTATAAAAAAAATAAATGTAAAAAAGGGAAGCGAAAATATTGTTAAATATTTGAAATTTTGAAGCCACAAATTTCTTAAATCATCGTTATGTAAATTTAATTTGCTAGCCCTTTCAAAATAAACATTTCCAAGTGCAAGACCTATCATATAAGTTGGAAGAAAAATTGTGTTAAGTGCTAAACTCACCTGTCCAAGCTCAGATGCACTGAAAATCGTGTTAAAAAAAAATAAAGGAATTAATGTTGTTGCAGATAAAAAAATATGTGAGATGGCAACAGATTTAGCCATAGGTTTATATTTATAAACCATTTCTTTTTTAACGATGAATAGCTTTTTATCTAAAAAACTTAAGGAATTTACAAGATTGAGCAACCCATTCAAAAAAGCTTTATATGACAAAAAGAAAGTTTTTGAAATTAGGGCAAGCATATGTGCTAACAACAATCCAATAGGTTTTAGAATTAAAATCTTTGGTATTAAAAGTGCAAATAATAAAAAATTTGATTTTAAAATAATTTCACTTATAGAACTAACGCCATAACTCTGTTTAGTTTGTGTATAAAACTGAAAACCTGAAGATATGGTTATAAGATAGCCAAGTACAACTGCATATAATATATAGTCTAATTCTTTATAGCTGCTATCAATATAATATAAACTTAGATAAGTACATAAGCTAAATAATATTAGCACTATAAATATTTTAGTGCTTCTTAATAAAACATATTTTAATAAAACTTTAGCTTTAGAGGGATTCCCAGACAACGGAATTACCTGCTCCATTCTAAAGCAAAAAAATATACTACAAAAGATTCCGATTTGCAGTGTTAAATTGTATTGACCAAACAAATCTGGATTATAAACTCTGGTGATAAAAGGGATTGAAAAGAATCCAATTAACTGAGCAAACAAATTACCAGAAAATAATTTTGTTACATCCTTAAAATAATTTTTATAATAACTTGCGTTGCCTGAAGTATTCATACTTATGAATTCCTAAAAATAATTCTACTTAAATATAATAGAAAGATAGCAACTACCAACCCATGAGTTAACATTGCTGTTAAAAGATCTCCGCTTGTAATAATTATATTTATTGGCATTACAAGGCAGCAAATTGCAAACCAAGTTGGCAAATTATTTAATGAAATACTATCAACTATTTTAAGAATAATTGTATAAATTAAAACATATAAGAATAAACCAAGCAGACCCGCATGCATAAAACCTGTGGCAACAAAGCCAACATTTGCATAATCACCAGTTCCATTGAAGTTTCCAATAATATGAGGATATGCATCTTCATATGGGTAATTTAAAAAATTACTCAAAAATGAATTTGACCAGAGAAGATTATTGTTTTCAAAAAAAACATAATAGTCAAAGGTAAGTTTGGCAGGAATCATAAAAACTCTTCTATTCATCAAGCTAGCAGGAAGTCCAAAATCATATAAAAAATAAATGAATAAAGTTGATAACATTAATATCGCTGCTCCCATTGGTATAAACCATGATTCATTTCTTTTCTTGAACCAGTACCATATACCTAAGACCAAAAAAGGAATAAACATTGGTGTTTTATGTGAGGTAATCCCAAACCAAAAAATATGCATTAGTGTTATAAAGATAAAAAGAAAATAACGTCTTTTTATCAATGAAATACTTAAAATTAATGGTCCAAGAAAAGCTGGCATCCATGCTGTAAAGTAAGGAAGTCCATAGCCTGAAAGTTTCTCAGATATAATTGGCCTGAACTGATATTCTTTAGTCAAATCAAAGTTGATATTTGAAAATCCTACCAAATATGTAATAAATAAGGTTAAAAAAAATACAAAGAAAAAAAGAAATAATATAAATTTCTTTTCACCTATTATTAGAGTTGGAATAAAAAAATTGGATTTCCCAAGAGACCAGGTTGAAAAAAACCAAGTTGAGATAATAATATAGAAATAATAACTAGACTGATTAGATAATGAGTAAAAGCTAACTATTGGTATATAAAAAATTACCATAGAAAAAATTATAAAAAATTCAGATGGTTTTCTTATTTTATATGGTGATGCAAGCGCCATAATTAGCACAATAATCCAGCCCTCAAAAAGTTTATAGATATTCAAGTCATTAATCATCCCAGCATAAGAAAATAAAGGCGATACAAATTGAACATAGCTATAATCTATTGAAAATTTGAATGCAAAAATCCAAAAAATTAAAAATAATTTATTTTTATTTACTATGATAGGTGAAGCAATTTTTTCATTCATTAAGAAATAACTGCTTTTATTATTTTATCAATTTGAAGGTTGTCTAGATAAGGATGCATGGGAAGGCTTAAAACTTCACAAGATAATGTCTCAGAGATTCTAACTCCTTCGTACACCTTTGGGAAATGTTTATATCCTTCTTGTTGGGACAATGATTTTGGATAATAGATAACACTTGGAATATTATGGTTTGAAAGATTTTTTTGTAGTTTATCTCTATTGGGAACTATTAAAGTGTACTGAGCCCAAGCACTTTGAACATTTGATGGAATAATTGGAGTTTTTACATAGTCCTTAAGATGAGAAGAATATCTGCTAGCTACTCTTTCTCTCTCAATAAGCTCTTGTGGAAATATTTTCAGTTTCTCTATTAGAATCGCAGCCTGAATAGTATCAAGCCTTGAATTCATACCAATGCGCACATTATCATATTTTTGATTGCCTTTACCATGCAACCTTATTGAATTAATTATATCGGCAATAGAATCATCATTAGTAAAAATAGCGCCTCCATCACCATAACAACCTAGCGGCTTAGCTGGAAAGAAGCTTGTAGTTGTTATGTCGCCGAAGTTTCCTGTTTTAATTCCGTCTACTGATGAACCAAAACTTTGAGCTGCATCTACTAAAACTTTAATATTTTCATTTTTTGCTATCTCACCTAAATTATTAGTAAAAGATGGGAGTCCAAAGAGATCAACAGCAATTACTACTTTTGGAGTTAATCCTAATTTTTTTGCATCAATAACTGCATTTTTAAAACTTTCAGCATTTATATTAAAGGTATTTGCATCTACATCTACAAAAAATGGTGTTGCCCCAAGCTGTGCCGGAGCCTCTGCTGATGCAACATAAGTAAATGAAGGAACAAAAATGGCATCACCTGGTCCAACATTCCATGCCATTAATGCAATACTAATTGCATCAGTGCCATTTGCACAGCTTATAACATTCCTAACGTTTGTAAATTTTCTTAGATCTTCTTCAAACGATCTAACTTCTGGTCCCATAATGTAATTACCATGATCGAGCACATTTGATATAGCTTTATCAATTTTCTTTCTAATTTTTGACTGCTGACAAGCCAAATCAATGAATCGCATGTTTTCAGTATATTCACTCATGGTCTAATATTCTTAATTCATTTAGAGATATCTCTTCATACTTAGTTCCATCAATAGGGCAAACTAAGTTTTTTTCTAAAATTGAACCAGATTTGCTCATCCATCCGATACGTTTTGCTGGAATGCCTGCCATTAAGGCGTAATTTGGGACTTCCTTTGTTACTACTGCACCTGCTGCAATAAATGCATATTCTCCTATATTATGACCACAAACTATGGTTGCATTTGCACCAATGCTTGCCCCTTTTTTAACTATTGTTTTTCGATATTCGTCTTTTCTAACAACCTCTGATCTTGGATTAATAACATTAGTGAAAACACATGATGGTCCACAAAAAACATCACTTTCAAGAGTAACTCCTTCATATACGCTTACATTATTTTGTATTTTTACATTTTTTCCTATTTTAACATTTGGGCCAATAACAACATTTTGTCCAATAGAGCAGTTCTCATCAATATCTGAACCAGTTAAAATATGACTAAAATGCCAGATTTTAGTTTTGTTACCAATATTAACTCCCTCGTCTATGTAAGAAGACTCATGAACAAAAAAATTATCAGTATTTTTTAATTCACCTGGCATTTTATAACCTCCTTGGCAATAATTGAATCGCTAGCCATTGATAAAATACTAAGTACACGTTTGCCCTCTTCTGCGCAGGTCAAAGGTTGAATTTCTTTTTTTACCACGTCAACAAAATGCTTACATTCTTCTTTAAGTGGCTCTTTCTCTTCGACAAGTATATAGCTAGGGTCTTCTTTTTTAAAAACTGGTGGGGACTTTGTAACATCAAAATTATGATTGTAAAAGCAAAGTTTTTCATTCCATTTTTTCGTATCATCAAAAACTATCATGCCCTTTGATCCCATCAAAACCAATTTATGTTCTTTAAATGGATTCATCCATGAACAAAAAATATGAGCCTGAATTCCATTAGTGAAATTCATACTACAAATAATGTTATCAGCCACATCATGTTGAAGTTTTGATGAAGAATGACAATAAATATCTTTAATAGCTGAATTGGCTAAAGATAAAATCATAGAGATGTCATGAGGTGCAAAGCTCCATAGGACATTTTCTTCTGACCTTACTTTTCCTAAAGAAAGTCTATTTGAATATAAATAATTAATATCTCCAACCATTCCATCATTTAGCATCATTTTTATTTTACAAAAAATTGGATGATATTGAAGTAAATGGCCTACCATTAGTTTTTTATTATTATTATTTGAAGCAGCAATCATTTTATTGGCATCATCTATATTCATAGCAAGAGGCTTCTCAACATAGACATGCTTTCCTGCCTCAAGTGCCTTAATTGCATATTCGGCATGTAAGAATGCTGGTAGAGCAATTACAACACCTCTGCAGTCTGATAGAAGCACATCTTCAAAAGATAATGCAGGAACTTGATATTGAGATCCAAACTGACTTGCAAGAGTACTGGAATAATCACAAACAGATGACAATTCACCTAATTCATAAAAATTTCTAATTAAATTTTTACCCCAATATCCACACCCAATTACAGAAATAGTCATTAGTTTAAGCCTTTGTTATAACTGCTTTAGATGAGATATCTTTCATTGCGTTTCTTGTATCAATTATTAATGATGCATGCTCACCAATTAAATGATAGTCAACATTTGAGTGATTCGTACTAATTAAGACCGCATCATATAACTTAATTGATTCTGAGGTTAAATTGACACTCTTTTTACCAATCAGCTCCGTATATTCTCTGTTTTTTGGAATTTCTGGAAGATATGTATCATGATAATCAACACTTGCACCTTCTAATTCAAGTAATTTATATAATTCTAGAGAGGGGCTTTCTCTCATATCATCAATATCTTTTTTATAAGATAATCCTATAATTAATATTTTGCTGCCATTCAAGGACTTGCTGGAATGATAGCTTAATGAGTGTGATAATTTTCTTATGACTAGATTAGGCATATTTGTATTTAACTCTCCAGCAAGCTCTATAAAGCGCGTTGGAACACCAAACTCTTTAGCCTTATAAGTTAGGTAAAATGGATCTATGGGGATGCAATGACCTCCGAGACCAGGCCCAGGATAAAATGGCATAAAGCCAAAAGGCTTAGATGCTGCTCCATCTATCACCTCCCATACGTCTATATCCATAGCATCGAATATGATTTTTAATTCGTTTACAAGAGCGATGTTTACAGATCTAAAAATATTTTCTGTAAGCTTGGTTGCCTCAGCTGCTCTTGAACTAGATAGAGGTATTACTTTACTAATTACTCCCTTATATGTCTCAACTGCTAAATCTCTTGCAATGTTATTGTCAGCTCCAACTATTTTAGGAATTGATTCAGTTGTAAAGTTTTTATTGCCTGGGTCCTCTCGTTCAGGGGAGTAAGCTAAATAAAAATCTTTATTTTTTATTAGTCCAGATTTCTCGATTACAGAGCCCAGCTCATCATCAGTAGTTCCAGGATAAGTACTTGATTCTAATATAATAAGTTGGCCTTTTTTTACATGTTTTGATATGGTTTCACCGGTGTTAATTATTGGCCTTAAATCAGGTTCTCTGTGTTTTGATAAGGGTGTTGGGACGCATATTATTATTACATCAACTTCACTTAAATAGTTGAAGTCAGAAGTACATCTAAAACCCTTCTCCGTCCTCATTGATTTAATGGTATCGTTAGAAATATGTTTTATATATGATTGATTTTTATTTAATAAATCTAATTGTTTTTCATCAATATCAAAACCGATAACCTTAAAATCCTTAAAAGAAAAGGCTCTCGCCAAAGGAAGCCCAACATAACCTAGACCAATTATTCCAATGACTGCTTGTTTAGATTTAATTTTTTCTATACTTATATTCATAGATGTGTATCAGTGTTTTAAAAATTGTAGGTATTGTATTAATGTTTGTTGTTTGTAAGTTGAGATTTTATTATATTTACGATCATTTGATAATTTTTTTGTGGTTTCTATATACTGAAAAGAATATACCAAATATTAAACCCAGTATTAGTCCTGTAAACATAATTCTAATTTTATTTGGACTTGAGCGTTTTTCAGCAACAATTGGTGGATCTATAATCTTAAACCTATAATCTTTTCTTGCAAATGCAAGCATTTTAGTTTTAGTTTGCGATTCAATTAAAGAATAAAAAACTTCTTTTAATTCTTTTGAATCTGTATTTTTGGCTTCTTCATATAAATAATCTATTGATAAGTCTGCTTCATTAATATCCTGCAACCTTAAGTAATTATTTAAATCTTCAAAAAGTAATTCTGCCCACCTCTTAGCTTCATAAGGAGAATAATGAGTAATTTTAATCGTAATTAACCCGTTAGACTGATCTTTAAAAACGGTAAAGATATTTTTTTTCCAAAAATCATAGGCTTCGTTTAAACTTGGTTTTGATTTTTTGGGCGGAGAAACATTTCTAACCCATTGTTTATTTTCTTTATCATAAATATCTTGGTTAATTATAAGTTGATTGGTTTTGTAGTCCCATGACTTCGCCGCCATCATTGGAATTAAAATATTATTCTTTTCAATAAAATTTGATATGAATAATCTTGATTTAAGAACTTCAATTCCAATATCAGATTTGTCGATATTTCCTTGTGGTAAGGTCACTCCAGCCAAGCTAGCCAAGCCACCGTATTGATTTGCTAGATTGTTAATATCTGAACTCTCGTCTGCGGGCACAAATAAAATGGAAGAAACATATTTATATGGCAAGATTTGAGCTATGAATAGAGAAATTACAACAGATACAGAGGTTACTAAAATAATCCAAAATTTATTAGAAATTACTATATCTAATAACTCTGTTAGATTTATTTCTTGATTTTCATAACTGTTACTATTATTTGTAGCCATAAAATATATCCATAAATTCAAAATAAAGGTGGTACCCGAGGCCGGACTTGAACCGGCACGATATTTCTATCGAGGGATTTTAAGTCCCTTGTGTCTACCAATTCCACCACTCGGGCTATTATATATTACTCCTCTTGATAAGATTTAAATTTAATGTTTTGCTCTTCTTCCCTGTCGAACACCTCATTATACTCTGCTCTAATATTATTATTAATACTATTAGCTTTTTTAAGCAGACTTAATTCATGCCCAATTTCTCTTGAGTAATCAATAAGAGCATTCACATCCTTTGGGAAACATGGGCCACCATAACCATATCTACCATCTGGTCCTGGAACATGCATATGAGAATCGCCAATTCTTTTATCTTTAGATAAAGCGTTAATAAAATCAAGCCAACTATTATGTGTATTTGATCCATCAAAAACAGATTTAATTTCATTAAAGAAAATAACTTTCAATGCTAGAAATGAATTAATTGTATACTTGATGAGTGATGCCGTGATGCTGTCAGTGATTACATGATCAGTGCATTTGCAGCGAGTATGGTTTTTATAGAAATGTGAAAGTTTCTCACAGTTAATTTCATCTCCACCGAAAATAATTATTTCAGAATTTATAAAGTCATCATCCGCATATCTTTCTCTTAAGAATTCTGGATTTATAACTAATCTGCTTGATATTTTAGATAAATTCCTTACATACTTAGGCAATATAGTGCTTTTAATAACTATTAATGAATTTGAATTAAGTCTATTAATTTCTTCAATAGTTTCATTAACTATGGCAATGTTTTGAGAACCATCATCATTCATTGGGGTTGGTAAGCAAATGAAAACAATTTCAGGTTTGTGATTAGCTAAATTATTAAGGTCTGTGCCTAGCTTTGGGTCTATCTCTATAGATTTAACATCACTTTTAAGGCCATTTTTTAAAGCCTTTCCAACAAAACCAAATCCAACAATTGCTATTTTCATATTATTTGGAGGCTGAAGCCGGAATCGAACCGGCGTAAACGGCTTTGCAGGCCGCTGCATAACCACTCTGCCATCCAGCCTTA
>MDTD01116799.1_pt1 | contig 29361 bp, 27 predicted proteins | sample 811221 | NCBI WGS metagenome assembly MDTD01 (sample SAMN05326646, study PRJNA326480) | marine metagenome | isolation source: seawater | place: Pacific Ocean: South West | collected 2011 | reverse complement strand
TGGAGACGATGATGTTTGGGATAAATCTGAAGCAGCATTAATAAAAGCTGTAGAGGCATCAAATTTGGAATATAGTATTAATAAAGGGGAAGGTGCTTTTTATGGTCCAAAAATAGAATTTGTTTTAAGAGATGCAATTGGAAGAGACTGGCAATGTGGAACTTTGCAAGTTGATTTAAATTTACCAGGAAGATTAGGGGCCACTTATGTTGATAAAAACGGATCAAAAAAAGTTCCAGTTATGCTTCATAGAGCTTTATTTGGTTCACTAGAAAGATTTATAGGAATTCTTATAGAAAATTATGCAGGCAAGTTGCCTTTTTGGATTTCACCGCTGCAGACTGTTGTTATTCCAATATCAGAGGACTTTAATGAATATGCTTTATCTGTTTATCAAAAAATAAAAAAAGCAGGTATTTCTTGCGAAGTAGATTTAAAAAATCATAATTTAAATTACAAAATTCGTGAGCATTCTAACGTAAAAGTCCCAATGTTATTAATTTGTGGAAAAAAAGAAGTTGACTCTAATGCAGTAACTATTAGAAGATTGGATTCTGATAAACAAGAAAATATGAAGACAGAAGACTTTATTAATAAATACACCTCTTTAAACAAAGCTCAATCAATTTAGTGCCAGATTTCAAACAAAACTTTTTTCAAAGAAGAAATAAATCCTTTGGACCAAAATATAATAATAGAATAAATTCATCTGAAGTTCAGGTAATTGATAGTGATGGAGAAAATTTGGGTATTTTAAATACTCAAGAAGCAATTAATAAAGCAAAAAATGAGGGACTAGATCTAATTGAAATCGCACCAAATGCTAAACCGCCAGTATGTAAAATTATGGATATTGGAAAGTATAAATATGACCAACAAAAAAAAGCGAGCAAAGCAAAAAAAAATCAAAAAAAAGTTGAATTAAAGGAAATTAAACTAAGACCAGTAACTGAAGTGCACGACTACACATTTAAAATAAAAAATGCCCAAAAGTTTCTTGCAAAAGGAGATAAAGTTAAATTTACAATTAAATTTAAAGGCAGGGAGCTACAGCACGTAAATCTTGGAAATGAATTAATGGACAAAATTAAAAGTGATATGGAAAATGTGGGAAAAATAGAATTACAGCCCAAATTTGACGGAAAACAAATGATTATGGTAGTGCAGCCAGTCTAATTATTCTGGTTGTAAAATAGTTTGTATTTTGTATAAAACTTGAAAATTATGCCAAAACTTAAAACAAAAAGCTCAGCCAAAAAAAGATTTAAAATAACTTCTAGAGGCAAGGTTGTTATGCCTCAAGCGGGTAAAAGACATGGCATGATAAAAAGAACTAATTCACAAATAAGAAAACAAAGAGGCACCACTATAATGTCAAAACAAGATAGCAAGATAGTAAAATCATATATGCCTTACAGTTTGAGAGGATAAGATGGCTAGGGTAAAAAGAGGAGTAACTAGTAAAGCAAAACATAAAAAAGTTCTAAAGGCTGTCAAAGGTCAATATGGAAGAAGAAAAAATACAATTAGAGTTGCGAAACAAGCTTTTGAAAAAGCTTTGCAATATGCATACAGGGATAGAAGAAATAAAAAAAGAGATTTTAAATCATTATGGATTCAAAGGATCAATGCAGGTGTTAGAAGTGAGGGACTAACATATTCAAAATTTATTAACGGATTAAGCAAATCAGGTATAAAATTAGATAGAAAGATTTTAGCCGAAATTGCCTATGAAAATCCTCAGGCTTTTAAAACTATCGTAAAAAAAGCACAAGCAGCACTTAATTAAATAATCTTCACTATTGTTTTTCTTTGTTTAAGAAATAATCTGTAACAATGTCAGAATTTGAAAAAAAAATCACTGAATACAAAGAAAAGATCAATAATTCAAAAAATTTAAATGAATTAGTCACAATAAATTCTGAAATTTTTGGAAAAAATGGAATTATAAATTCAGAATTTAAAAAACTAAACTCTCTACCGAATGAAGAAAAAAAGAATTTTGCTGCTAGTGTAAATAAGCTAAAGCAAGAATTATTAGATATTTATAAATCAAAAAATGTTGAGATTCTTGACAAAGAAATAATTGAAAAAATTGAAAATGAAAAAATTGACATAACTTTACCTGAAAAAGAATTCAGGATTGGAAAAGTTCATCCTGTTTCACAAGTAATTGATGAAATATCATGTATTTTTTCTGAAATTGGATTTTCTGTAGAAGAGGGACCAGACGTTGAAAATGAATATAATAATTTTACAGCGCTCAATACTCCCAAAAATCATCCAGCCAAAGATATGCACGATACTTTCTACCTTGATGAGAATATGAAAACATTATTAAGAACACATACTTCTCCAGTCCAAGTAAGAACAATGCTTAAAGGTAAGCCACCATTTAAAATTATTGCCCCTGGTAGAACATATAGGAGTGATAGTGATCAAACACATACTCCAATGTTTCATCAACTCGAGGGACTCCATATAGATATAAATATAAATATGGGTCATTTGAAAGGTTGCTTAAACTATTTCATCAAAAAATTTTTTGAAGTAGATAAAATTAAAATGAGATTTCGCCCAAGCCATTTTCCATTCACAGAGCCATCAGCAGAAGTGGATATTGGATATAGACTAGAAAATAATAAAATAATAATAGGCGAAGGAGATAAATGGCTTGAGATTCTTGGATGTGGAATGGTGCACCCAAATGTATTAAAAAATTGCAAAGTTGATCCAAAAAAATTTCAAGGATTTGCTTTTGGCATTGGAATAGATAGGTTGGCTATGCTTAAATATGGCATTAATGACTTAAGATCTTTTTTCGATTGTGATTATAGATGGTTAAATCATTACGGCTTTGACCCTTTAGATGTTCCAACTAATTACAGAGGATTAAGCAGATGAAATTCACGATAGATTGGCTTGGTGATCATTTAAAAACAAAAAAAAGTGAGCAACAAATAATTGAAAAATTAAATGGTATAGGTCTTGAAGTCGAAAAAGTTGAACCAATCAGAAATGAATTAAGTGATTTTATAGTAGCAAAAATAATTAAAACAAACAAACATCCTAACGCTGATAGATTAAAGCTATGCGACGTTGATATCGGCGGAATAAATACAATAAAAGTTGTTTGTGGCGCATCAAACGCTCATGATGGCCTATTAACTATTTATGCTCCACCTGGATCAACTATACCAAAAAATGGTATGAAATTGGAGGTTTCTAAAATAAGAGGAGAAACTTCACATGGGATGTTATGTTCTGGATCTGAATTAAAATTATCAAGTGATTCCGATGGAATTATTGAATTAGGAAAAAAATACAATGATAAAATTGGAAAACCATATTTTCAGAAAAAAAATAATAAAAATGTTATAGAATTATCAGTTACTCCAAATAGGCCAGATTGTTTAGGTGTAAGAGGAATTGCAAGGGATTTATTTGCTAGTAGTTATGGTGATTTAAAAAAAATAAATAATAATAAGTTTAAGAAAACTTTAAAACACAATCTAAAAGTAAAAATACAAAGACATAATAAACAAGCATGTTCAATATTTGGGAGTTGTTTAATTAAAAACATTACAAATAAAGAAAGTCCAAGCTGGCTGAAAGAGAGGATATTAGCTTTAGGCTTAAGACCTATTTCTGCAGTTGTTGACATAACAAATTATGTAATGTTTGACTTAAATAGACCTCTCCATGCGTATGATTTAGATAAAATAAAAAATTCAATTACAGTTAGAAATTCAAAAAAAGGTGAAACATTACAAGCACTAGATAATAAAACATATTCTTTAAAAGAAAATATGTGCGTTATTTCTGATGATGAAGGAGCTCTTGGCTTAGGAGGAATAATTGGTGGAGTTAGATCTGGAACTCAATTGGACACTAAAAATATATTAATTGAGTCCGCATATTTTGATCCTGGCTTAACAAGAGAAACTGCAAAAGAATTAGAGATAAATAGTGATGCAAAATTTAGATTTGAAAGAGGAATAGATCCTCAGTCAATAAAAAACGGCTTAGAAATGGCCGCAAATCTCATTGTTAAAATTTGTGGAGGTGATGTATCTAATTTTGATATTCAAGAAACTGTTAAACAAAAAAAAAATAAAATAAAATTTGATCCAAAACTAGTTTCAAAAACAATTGGAATTAAAGTTCATGATAAAGAAATTATTAAAATTTTAACAAAATTAGGTTTCGAGCCAAAAAAAAAATTTAACAATATTGAGGTTAAAGTTCCGTCTTGGAGGCCTGATATATTTGGTGAAATTGATTTAGTGGAGGAAATTATAAGAATTTTAGGATTTGATAATATTATATCTATTGAACCAGATAAAATTAGCACAAAGCCAACTTTAAATTATTATCAAAAACATTTTCATCTAGCACAACGCTCAGTTGCTTCAAAAGGTTTTTATGAGGTAATAACTTGGTCTTTTAGTGATGAAAAAGCTAATGATAAGTTCAAAGAGAATATCGATACAATTAAAATTATTAATCCAATTAGTTCAGAGCTAGGAGTTCTAAGAAATTCTTTATATCCAAATTTAATTCATTATGTGGAAAAAAATATAAATAGAGGCTTCCTCGATCAATCTTTATTTGAAATTGGTCCAGTATTTACAGGTAAAAAACCTGGAAATCAAATTACTGTGGTATGTGGAGTCAGAAAGCAAATTTTTAATGAAGAAAATCAGATGAGAAAAGATAATCTAGATATATTTGAAATAAAAAAAAACTTAATCCAAACCCTTTTAGAGCTTGGATTAGAAAAAAGTGAGTTAATCATTATAGATAAAGCACCATCTTATTACCACCCTGGTATTTCTGGTTCTATTTATTCTAAAAGAGATAAATTTTTAATTGCATATTTTGGTCAACTACATCCCAAAATTACTTCCAAAACATTCGGCTTTGAAATTTACCTAGAAAATCTTGCTACTTTTAAAAGTAAAAATAAAAGAAATAAGGAAAGCTTAGTATTATCCGACTATCAAAAATCAGAACGAGATTTTGCTTTCTTACTCGATAAAAATATGAATGCTCAAATACTAGTTGATGCAATTCAAGAAATAGATAAGTCATTAATAAAAAATATAGAAATTTTTGATGTTTACGAGGGGGAAAATATTCCTCCAGACAAAAAATCTATTGCACTAAAAGTTACAATTCAATCAGATTACAAAACATTAAATGAAAGCGACTTATCCGATATTTCAAGCAAAATAATTAAAAATGTTGAAAAACAAACTGGCTCAAAATTAAGATCCTAATGGATAATATTAATAATATCAGAAATTTTGCAATTATAGCCCATATAGATCATGGTAAATCTACCATAGCTGATAGAATAATTCACAAATGTGGAGGTCTAACAGATAGAGAAATGAAAGCTCAAGTCTTGGACTCTATGGATATTGAACGTGAGAGAGGAATTACAATTAAAGCTCAAACTGTTAAATTAAATTATAAATCTAAAGATGGAAAAGAATATATACTTAATATAATTGATACCCCAGGTCATGTAGACTTTAGTTATGAGGTCAGCAGATCTCTTTATGCATGTGAGGGGTCAATCCTTATCGTAGATAGTACACAGGGTGTCGAAGCACAAACATTGGCTAACGTTTATCAAGCATTAGAGATGAATCACGAAATAATCCCAATTCTCAATAAAATTGATCTTCCAGCGTCGGATTTGGATAGAACATCAAGGCAAATTGAAGATGTCATCGGTATCGAAACCACAAATGCGATACCCTGTTCTGGTAAAACCGGTGAAGGAATTGAAGATATCTTAGAAACTATTGTAAATTTTCTTCCATCACCAAAAGGTAATAAAAATAATATATTAAAATGTTTATTAGTAGATAGTTGGTACGATACATATTTAGGCGTTGTAACTTTAGTAAGAGTTATAGATGGCAAGATTAGAAAAAATATGAAAATAAAAATGATGTCCACTGATCAAGAGTATGTCGTCGAGAAAGTTGGAGTTTTTACACCAAAGCCGAAAGATGTCAATGAGCTTAACACAGGAGAAATTGGTTTCATAATTACTGGTATAAAAAATCTATCTGATACAAAAGTAGGAGATACAATCTGTGAAGCAAGTAAACCATTACAGCAAGCATTACCAGGGTTTAAACCAAGTAAGCCAGTCGTGTTTTGTGGATTGTTCCCAGTTGATAGTTCTGATTATCAAAAACTAAAAGATGGACTAGCTAAACTTCAATTGAACGACGCTAGCTTTTCTTATGAAGCCGAGTCTTCTTCTGCTTTAGGTTTGGGGTTTAGATGTGGTTTCCTAGGATTGTTACATTTAGAAATTATTACAGAAAGACTCGAGCGAGAATTTGACATTAACTTAATAACAACAACACCTGGAGTTGTTTATAAAGTTCATTTAAATAACGAAAAAATTTTGGAATTACAGAATCCATCAAGTTTACCTGATCCTACATTTATTAAGTTTATCGAAGAGCCTTGGATTAAAGCTACTATAATTACACCAGACGAATATTTGGGATCAATCATAAAATTATGCCAAAATAAGAGAGGTATTCAAACTAATTTAAGCTATTCTGGAAATAGAGCTGTAATAAATTATGAAATTCCATTAAATGAGGTTGTCTTTGATTTTAATGACAGATTAAAATCTATGACAAGCGGTTATGCTAGTTTTGATTATGAGATGTTAGGACACAGAGAAGGAGATCTTGTTAAATTATCAATATTGGTAAATGCTGAACCGGTTGATGCCTTGGCAATGATGGTACATAAAGATTTTGCCCAAAGTATCGGTAGAGAAGTTTGCGAAAAACTGAAAGATTTAATTCCAAGGCATAATTTTATGATACCAATTCAAGCAGCAATAGGTGGTAAAATTATAGCCAGAGAAACTATCAAAGGATTTAAAAAAGACGTTTTAACAAAGATACATGGTGGTGGAGCATTAGATAGAAAAAGAAAATTATTAGAAAAACAAAAAAAAGGAAAATCTAGGGCAAAACAATTTGGAAAAGTTGAGATACCACAAGAAGCATTTATAGGAGTTCTCAAAATATCTAAAGAAAACTGATATGATCTACGATTGTTTTTCTTACTGGGATGAAGACTTACTTTTAGATTTAAGATTAAATATTCTTGACAGTTTTGTAGATTATTTTGTTATTATAGAAGGGAACAAGACTTGGCAAAATAATCCAAAAAATTTAGTTTTTGATATAAATAAATTCCAAAAATTCAAAAATAAAATAATTTATATCCCAGTTAAAGATTTGCCGGATGGAGAAAATCCCTATTTAAGAGAGAATTATCAAAGAAATTGTATTATGCGTGGCCTAAAAAATGCAAAAAAAGACGATAAAATTTTAATCTCTGACCTAGATGAAATACCCAATCCAGATGTATTAAAAAATTTTAAAAAAGAAATGAAATATGCTGTATTTAAGCAAAAACACTTTTACTATAAATTTAACCTACAAAGCAAAAATCATCCTTATTGGTTAGGAAGCAGAATTTGTATATTTAGTGAATTAAAATCACCTCAATGGTTGCGAGATCTGAAATTTAAAAAGAGAGCATTCTGGAGATTTGATAAAAGAAGACTTAATAATATAATCCTTAACGGTGGGTGGCATTTTTGTAATTTAAAATCTTTGGATAAACTACAGTATAAATATAAAAATTTATGTGAAACAAACGATCCTGTAGTATTTAAAGAAAAAATAAATGAAAAATATCTTAGTGTAGAAAGTATAAAAAAAAAATTGATAACAGAGAAGATATTATAGGAAGAAATGATGAATTTATAAAAATAGATCTAGATAATACATTCCCAAAGTATTTGTTAAATAATATTGAAAAATACAAATCAGATTGGATTGTTTAGTTAAATTACTGCTATTAATTAATTTTTTTCCAATTCGTAAATAATTTTTTTTGAAATTAAGGTATAACCTTTTTTGTTAAAGTGGCCTGGTAGATTAAAATTATATAGGGCAGTTGGATTCTCAATTTTGTCAACTTTTATATGTTCATCTATATCTATGATAGGAATGTTAACTCTATTAACATAATACAAAACCTTTTTTTTAAAAAAATAATTCATTAATGAATACTTATTATTATATCTATTCCAACTAGGTATATAAACAAAGTATAAGTCAGCTTTGAAAGTTTCTGCCTCTGCACTCATTTGCTTCAAAATTTTCTCAAATAGATTGTAGTCGATTTTGTCTTTAGAAAATAAAGGTGATGTTAAAAAAATTTTCTTAGTATTTCTGAGTTCAAAAAAATCACTAATTGTTTCTGAAAATTTTTTTTGGTTTTGATCAGAGATACTAGGCACAAATTTTTCATTATTACTTATTTTGTCTGCCAAAATTAACTCAAAAATAGAATTATATTCTTTCATAAATAAACTAATTTCATTTTTCGAATTAAACAAATCCTGGTTAAAGTTTTTTAAATATTTAATTAAGAACGTATCTTTTTCAGCCATCATGTCTGAAAAATCATTTCTCTCATAAAAAAAATAAAATATTTTTTTGGGTTTTAAATGATTTCCATATTCTTTGAGTGCAGCTAATGAAACCAATGGACCTGTGCCTGATACACCTAAATTGATTGCATTATAGTTTGAAAGATTTCTAATTATTCCTGATACGTTATTATTTTCATCAAAGGGAATACCTTCTGCAAAAGAATCTCCTAATATCATTATATCTATTTTTTTTTTGTAAACACTATTAGGATTGGCAAATCCAAACATATCATTAAATACAAGTTCTCTTATTCCATCTTCATTATCACCGAGAGATATTTTATTTATCGGAGCGCGTAATGGAACTTTGTACCCAGATGTTTCTCTTTTATTTAATAAACTTCTTATCAAATTATTTTTGTCTTCTCTATTTAAATGATGCTCTGCTAATCTAAAATTTGGATATATGTTAAACTTTTGCCTTTCTTCATAAAAAGCTTCGTAATTGTTCCTAAAATCTTTGAAACCTTGTTCTTTAAAATTATCGGTTCTCAATGTGTAATTTGATAAATTTTTATTATCTAAAAATAATGTTGTCAAAAATTCTAACGAATAGACAATTACTAATAAGTATATTATTCCTACAAAAAAATATTTTAATATTTTCATTAAGCTAATTTGTCATTTTTTAAATTTATATTTTAGTTAATTTAATATAAAACTCTTTATAAATATTAAAAAAATGGAAGATATATTATCAATTTTAATAATGATGATTGCAGGATATGCAATCAGATTTGCATTAATTTATTCCGGACAATTATGGGCAAAAGCATTTTCTCAAACTGTATCCTTTTTTATTTTACCAACAATAACATTTATTATTACCAAAACTATTTATGGCAACATCGCCTTATCATTAGGAATGATAGGAGCTTTGTCAATAGTGAGGTTCAGACATCCGGTCAAAAGCCCACTCGAATTGATCATATATTTTGATTTAATTACAATTGGGATTGCTGCAAGTGTTAAAAATAATTATGCGATATTGTTAAGTTTAATTACAGTAGCAGTTTTAATACTTTTAAAAATTATTAATAATTTTTCAAAAAAAGGTAATAAGGGAAGTTTTTATAATATATCTTTTAGTGAAGGAATAGATTTAAATCAAATAGAAATTATTTCAGAAGAAAAAATACCTTCTATTGAAGATAATAAATCTTTAAAATCAGTAATAAAGAATTCCATAAACAATGAATATATTTATAGATTAGCATTTGAAAACAAAGATGAGCTGCAAAAACTCAAAAAAGAAATAGAAGATATAAAGAGTATTAAGAAAATAGATGTTAATTATATTTAGAAAAATAATTCTAATTTTAATTATTTTAAATTTATCAAATAACACCCAGGCTTTAAGCGAAATTAACTATAATTGTACTGGAATTAACTTAAAGAATGAATTTTTGTTTGAAGAAAAACAATTAGAATTAATAGATATCAAAATACAAAACTATAGAAACTGGCAAGTTAATAATATTAGCATACTGACCAATAATACTCATGTTATCCCTGAAAAATCAAAGAGGAGATTTAAAGCTGAGGTAAAAGTTTTATACAAAGACAACACATATTGTATTTTTGACGCAAAAGTGAGAACACAAGGAGATTTAAAAGATCATATTTTTTACAAAGATGGAAAGGTTTATCAGAGTTTAGATGTAACATTAACTGATGGGCATATAAATAATATAACAAAGTTTAAACTTTTTTTAAAAGGTACTAGAGGTAATGAAGTAGACGAAATACTAATGACTGAATTGTTAAGAGAATTTGGTTATTTGGCTCCAAGGACTGATATTGTTAATGTAAAAATCAATGACAACAATATTAAAATGTTATTTCAAGAAAAGATTGCTAAAGAATTTTTAGAATTTAATAGAAGAAGAGAAGGTCCAATATTAGAGGGTGATGAAAAATATATGATGAATTTTATATCCAAAGTAAAAAATAACCCCGGGATTGATTGGGCTGAAATATTCAGGTTATCAGATCTAGGTTCAAAGATACAGCTATCAAAACAAACCAATTCAAAATGGTCAGTCAAAAATAAGATATTTACAGAAATAAGTTTTGATGCATTAAATAAATTAAATTTTATTTATTTAGTTTACTTAAATAATTATAAAGATGAAAAAAATAATTTTTCATTTTTACACTATAATTTAGACAACAATCTTCTTGCCCAAAATAGTCTTAAAAATTTAGAGATATTAAATATTTATAACAATTTATTGTTAGCTGCAAATGGTCAGCATGGTCTATATGTTCATAACAGAAAATTTTACTGGAATTCCATAGAAAATTATTTTGAACCAATTTATTATGATGGAGAATTCAATTTAGAAAAAAAAATTGAAAATCTTTACTTACCTCTTAGTTTGAACTATGAAAATTCAATAGATTCAACAATAAATTTAATCAATTACTTGGATAAGCAAAAAATATTTAAGAAAATTAGTAGAAAAAATATAACTTTAAGCAATGAAAATTTTAACAAAAAAATCGTAAAACTTAATAAAAATCTTTTATTATTAAAAAAATTATTTCAAGAGAAAAATAAAAAAGAATTAGTATACAATTTAGAAAGCTATAAAACAAAAGATCTGCTGAGCACCTACCTTAAAAACTTAAAAGAACAGAAAATTAAATTAAAATTTGCAGTCTATGATTATTCTGCAAATCCAGATTACACAAATATAAAAATCTGCGAAAATATTATTGAAAATTGTAATCAAAATTTAAATTTAGATATAAGTATGAAAAGAGATTTATTAGAAGGCAAACTAAAAATCGATAATTTTGATTATCAATTTATTAAAGATCAGAACAAAAAATTTGAACAATATCAAATTTTTAATATAGATGATGATAATTTTAATAGTGTCAGATTTGCTCATAATAATGGAATAGAATTCAGTTACGAAAAAGATAACAAAAAATTTATAATTAATCAAAAAAATGCGAAAGGTAGAGCCTTCTTTATTGATGGAAAAATCAAAGATATAAAAATTGATTTTAATGGCTCTCACTATGAATTTCTAAAAAATAAAACGGTTAAATATGACCATAAAAATTTGACTGGATGCTTATCATTTATTAAGAATATATTCGAAAATTCAAATCTTTACGTAAGTAATACAAATTGCGAAGATGGAATAAATATTATTAATTCAAGTGGAGTCATAAACTTAATGGAGTCAAAAAACTCTCTTTCGGACGGGATTGATTTAGATTTTTCTGACTTAAAAATAAATACAATTAAAATAAATGATTCTGGAAACGATTGTATAGATTTTTCTAGTGGAAATTATAAAATAATTAAATTTGAACTATTAAGGTGTGGGGATAAAGGAATTTCAATTGGAGAAAAAACTAAAGCTACAATAGAAAGTTTAGAAATTAATTTAGCAGATATTGGTATAGCGTCAAAGGATTCATCTAAAACTTATGTTAACAAGTCAAAAATTAGAAATACAAATAATTGTTTAGCCTCTTATAAAAAAAAACAAGAATTCGATGGAGGTTATTTAAATATAAATAATTCAGAATGTAAAAACTTCAACAAATATAAACTTGAGGATCAATTTTCAAAAATAAATATTTCAAACAAACTTTAAATGAATTAAAAATTAATGAGTTTCAGAATAGAAAAAAAAATTTTTGTTAAGAGAGAAAATTTATTTGAATTTAAAAAAATGTTATTCGACAATGGAGCAAGAACGTTGTATCAAAATAGAAAAGTTCAAAGCATTTACTTTGATAACCTTAAGCTACAGATGTACAAGGACTCTATAGAAGGGCTTGCGCCAAGAAAAAAAATAAGAGTAAGAAATTATCCAAATAATAGTGAAATCACATATAAATTAGAGATAAAAATATCAAGTGTAGAAGGTAGACATAAAACTTCAGAAGTCATTTCAAACGAGTCCTTTGAAAAAATAAAATCAGATGGGATATTTGATCCAAAATATGGAGTTTGTCTTCCATTATTAAATGTGGTTTATGAGAGAGAATATTTAAAAAAAGAGGAAATTAGAATTACTATTGATACTGATATTAATTACAATATTTTTAATAATCCAGTCATTAAAAGGGATAATAATGTCATTGTGGAACTTAAGACATCAAAAATTAGCAGTATAGATCATGTTTTTGAAAAATATCCTTATCAGGAAATCAGATTTTCTAAATATTGTAATGGCATAGAATTATTTAATAAAAACTAGAATAAATTAAAATAGGTAACAAATATTTAAATAAATTTGCTTAATTTATTAATTTTTAAAATCATATCACCTTCAATTTTATTCTTTTGCAAAGGTAATGCTATTTTTTTGTAGGATAAGTTATTTATTTTACTGATTCGTTCATAAACTTTATTTGGATGATTTTTGGGTTTTATTTCGACCACTTTTGTTTTTCTTTTGCAGAAAACTAAATTTGTAAAACCTGCTCCATGTGGTCCCACAATAATCTTAGCATTACTAAATTTTTCAATTTGTTTTTTTAGAGATAATTCACTTAATTTTATTATTTCAAAACCATTTTTAATTAAATATTTTTTTATATTTTCATTATTTATTAGTTTGCAATGTGTGAAGTCAGAGTCAGATCTATCAATAAAAATTTTAATTTTATTTTTATAATTTTTCTTACTTAAATCTACAAATGTATTTTTTAAAAATTTAATTATCCACTTTGGTATATTACTTTGGGCATTCATTATAGTCCCCTTATTATAATATGGATGACTGCAAATAAGTAACTTTTCTGCTAATATATGTCTTTTATAAATAGAATTAATAAATCTTATTTTTTCTAAACCAAATTTTTTGAGACTTTCTTTTTGAAAACTATTTGGATCATTTAAATAAATATAATCAATATTCTGCTTATAAATTAATTTAAATAGTTTAATACGTGGAATAATGTCTAAAAACCAATGACTATAATTTTTATAACCACTAGCACCTTGGGCTAACATTAAAGTCTTACCTTTAAATTTTTTTAAAAATTTTGGCGTTCCACTTTTTAAAACTTCATTAGAACTATTTTTTACTAAATTACCTTTTATCTGTTGATATGATATTTCATCAATCAACTTATTATTTTTAATAATACTTACATTTTCATGTTTATCAGTATATACCCTTGCATTATCTATTTCGTAGAAATAATAATCATATTTTGTATCAAATAACTTAGAATAGATTTTTCTTTTTTTAGGTTTTGATTTGTCTAAATAAACTTTTCCGTATACTGTTAAAAAAAAATTTCTAACTAGAGATTTATAGATTTTTTTAAGTACCATTGTTTTTTTAAAATTGTTTTTGTAATTCTTTAAATATAAACTATTTATAATATTAATATGTTAAATGATATTTCAATATATATACCTGCTTATAATGCTGAAAAAACAATTAAACAATGTTTAGATTCAGTTTTAAGGCAAACAATTAAACCATCAAAAATTTTAGTAATTAATGACAGTTCTACAGATAGCACTAAAAATATTTTGTTAGAATACAAACAATCCATTCAAATTATTGATAACGAAAAAAATATGGGTGTAAGTTTTTCCAGAAATCTAGCTTTAAAAAATTTAAAATCAAAATTTGTAGCATCTATTGATGCAGATGTAGTGATTTCAGAAACCTGGCTTGAGCAGATCGTAAACTCTTTACAAAAAAATAATGCAACAATAGTTGGTGGAAAAATGTATGAAAAATTTATAGACAATCCCTGTAATTTATGGAGATCAATAAGACTCAAACAACATTGGGGCGAACAAGATAGAATAAATCCTCCATTTATATTTGGCTGTAATAATATTTTAGATACAACAAATCTTGACAGAGAAAAATTATATAGAAACGATGATGAATATTATAAATTAAATGGAGACGATATCGAATTAGGTAAATTACTAATTAAAAAAAAACAAATTATGTATTACGATAGTAATGCAATTTGTTCACATCTCCAAAATGATAACTATAAAAGTCTTGCCGCAAGGTACTGGAGGTACGTTTTTTATGGCGATGGTCTAAAAAATAGAAATTTTTTTAAGACATTTAAAAATATTATTCGACAAATAAAAAAAGTTTTTTTGTGGACTATAGAAGATCTTACAAAACTTAGACTACAATTAATTTTAGTAAATTTTGCACTAATGATACATTTGATTAAACTTGATATTAAACATTACAGTAAAAATGAAACGTAAAATTTCTATTTCAACACTAGCATTTAATGGGTACAAAATTGATCATATAATTAAAATTCTTAAAAAAAATAATATTAAAAATATTGATCTTGCACCCTTAACAATATTCAAAAACTGGAAAACTTTTTTTAAACAGGTTTATTTTTTAAAAAAAAAATTAAGAAAAAATAGAATCAATATAAATGCAATCCAGGGTATTTTTTTTAACTTAGAAACAAAACTTTTTTTTTCAAATAATAGGGAATTAAATAAACTGTTTAAACATTTAAATAAAATTATTCTAGTTTGTAAAAAATTAAATATTAAAAAAATTATCATTGGTTCTTCATACCTTAGAAATAAAAAGGATATTACTAAACAAGATGCTGATACAAAATTTGTCGAATTCTTTTCGCGTTTTAAAAAAATCTTAAAAAAAAATAAAATCTTTTTTTGTATAGAAACTATTCCAAAAAAATATAAGGAGGATTACCTATATAATTTTGATCATACTATAAAAGTAATTAAAATGATAAATTGTAAGTATATTTTAATTAATTTTGATACTAGTATATTTCATTTTAACAAATATAAATTTGGCAATTATTCAAATAATTTCAAATATATTAAAAATACCCAAATTTCGTCAAAAAATTTTAAAAGTTTTGTTTACATAAGTAAAAATAATAAAAAATTTTCCAAATCTTTAAAAAAATTTAATAAACTAAACTCCATTTCTTTAGAGATGATATTAAATAGACCAAGTGATTTATTGGTAGAAAAATCTATTGATAATTTTAAGAAACATTTTTCAAACTAATAGTAAGTCGAAGACCATTTATAAAATCTTCTTATTGCATCTTGTATTGATACTTTATTTTTAAAATTCAATTCAGATTTAATTTTCGATATATCTGGGCATCTTCTTTGTGGTTCAACTTTTGGATAATTATTTGGATAATTAATATTTACTGACCTTATTTTCTTCTTTAGAGCAAGTTGCATAGTTTTATGTAATTTATTCATCGTTAATTCAGGGAAACTATTTCCAATATTATAAACAAAGTTATTCCCATTAATTATCACTAAAAACATTGCAGTTATAGCGTCCGTAACATAACAAAATGTTCGTGTTTGATTGCCTCTCTTAAAAATTGTTATGGGATCGTTTTTTTTTATAGAACTAAAAAATCTTGGAAAGACTCTGTAATCATTTTTTGGCATTCCAGGTCCAAAAACGTTAAATGGTCTAAATATTGCAACATCAACATTATCTTTAATCTTATAGAAATAGCACAATGTTTCACCAACACGCTTTCCTTCATCATAACAGGATCTGTCCTCTATACATGAAACATTTCCATTGTATGTTTCTTTTGTTGGTATATTTTTTTTATCAGGGTTACCATAAATTTCGCTACTACTAAAAAAAATAAACTTTGATTTGTTTCTTTTGGAAACTTCCAATAGATTTTTTGTTGATGTAATACTTGTAAATATTGCCTCAATTGGTTTTCTGTAATAATTTTTTGGACTTGGTATTCCAGCTGCGTGCAAAATATAATCACAATTAAATTTAAATTTGCTAATTAGATTAATATCTTTTTTAATTTTTGTTATATTTTTATCCCTAAATATTTCACATTGATCAAATTTTATATCTATAGCTAAAACTTTAATTTTTTTATTTGTTTGTTTATTAATTTCAGTTATTACCTTAATAAAGTACTTTCCAAGAAACCCATTAGCGCCTGATATTAAAAATTTTTTTCCATAAAACTTATTGTGATATTTTTTTAAGTTTTTTACAATCTCCTTGATATCGTCTAACAAATAAAATTTTTCATTCATATAATTTTTACCTCTGGCAAAGGAACTATAAATTTAGAGTTTAAACCTTTTGATTTCCATTTATTTATAATAGGTCGACTTAAATGCCAAGCTAATAATAAAATATAATCTGGTTGATCAGTAAGAAGTATTTCATCATTTATAATTTCTAGTTCTGTTCCAGGAATTATCTTATTTAGCTTTAATGATGATGGTTGTTCTGCAACATAATCAATTAAACTATTTGTAATTTGGCAATAATTTAACAGCACCACAGCTCGTGCAGGACAGGATTTTGCAATTATTTTTTTTTTTTGATTTTTTAATTTTTTAAGTAAATTAACTAAATCTGTTTTTGATCTTTCGACTTTTTTTGTAAAATCTGAGAAAGTAGAATCTGCGTTATCAATTAATAATTTTTTTTCTAAATCTATCAAATTTTTTAAATTTAAAGATTTCTCTCTCTTTTTTTTTGACACAACACATCTAATACTACCACCATATCTAGATACTATTTGAGCATCTATTAAACTTAAGTCATAATAATTAAAAAGTTTATCCAAGGATATTAATGTATATGTTCTTAAATGTTCATGATAAAAAGTATCGTACTGCACGTTTTTAATTATTTCTAGTGCGTAGTGATTTTCGAAGCAATAATAACCGTCATCATCAATCAATTTAACTATTCCTTTCATCACATCACCAAGAGTTGACATATGAGCAAAAACATTAGTTGATGTTATAACTTTTGCTTTTCCATGTTTTTTGATTATTTCGTCAACTACTATTTCATTAAAAAAATTTTGATAGGTTTCAATCCCATTTTTGTTTGCAATTTTAGCTATATTGGTTGGTTCTACACCAATAACTTTAACTTTTTGATTTTTTAAATGCTTTAGTAAACTTCCGTCATTACTCCCAAAATCTACCACAAGATCTTTTGATTTAAGAGAAAGTCTTTCGATTAAAAAATTACTAAACTCCTTTTGTTCATCATCTACTGTTTTTGTTATTCCTGGTAAATAAGGATAATCCAAATGGTATACTTCTGATTGATTAACGATATGATCGATTTGAATTAAAGTGCATTCATTACATCTAACAACACAAATTGGAAATTTATTTTTAACATTCTCATTTTTCTCCAAAAGTGAATTTGCAAGAGGCTGATTTCCTAACTCAATAATTTTTAATAATTTTTTTGAATTACAAATTTGACATTTTGAAATTTTTCCCTCATTAAAATTATGCTCGACCATTTTATTTAATCCTATGAATCAATTTTTCAGCATTTAAGCAAAGATCTAAATTTTTATAGCTTTTTTTTCTAATAAAATTTTTTGTAAGAACTTCTATTTGGTTAGACCGGCCATCAATATAATTATTTTTATCTTTAATTTTCACTTTTTTCCCATTAATTTTCATATGAAAGTTTTTGGACCAGTCTTTAGAGTTATTTTTGATAATTATCAAGCTTTTATCAAATTTTATTCTTAGCTCATGTCTTTGATTGCCAGTTCTTTTTGTTTTTAGCACTATTCTACCTGAAATATTATTTTTATTTTTAACACAAGTTTCGAAGTATCTAATAAATCGAATTTTTTTGAAATTGTCTTTTTCTGTAATGGTTTTAGATAAAATATTTTTTCCAAACAATAATTCGCAATATGAAAATACATGTGTAAGAAATATATTTGTTATTCCACCACCAAGTTTGGCCTGTACTTTCCAGGTTTTTTTTTTGAGATTGTAGTCTCTACTAACAAAACTCCATCGAACACTATAGTTTAATACATTACCGTAAATTTTACTATCAATAATCTTTTTTAATAATAAAAAATACGGATGATTTACAAATGTTAAATTTATGTCCGCCTTAATATTATTCTTTTTATATAACTGGACAATCTTTTTTGATTTTAAATAGTTACAGGTAATAGGCTTTTCACATATAATTCTTTTTTTGAACTTAAGATTATATAATAAAATTTGTTCTTGAACTTTAGGAGGTACAGCAGAAATAATTATATCAATTTTTTTATTAAAAATTTCTTTCCAATTCGTCTCTAAGTTAATTTTAATATTGTCATCTAATTTATAATTCCCAATATTTCTGCTACTTAAAGCGGCAATTTTAAAATTCGAATTCTTTTGTATAACTGGAAGGTATCCTTTAATACCAAAATTCGAACCCACTATTGCAAAATTAATTTTCTTTTTCATTAAAATATAAATACTATTAAATTGTTGAAAAGTATAATAAAGGTTTGGAGAGATGGCCGAGCGGTTTAAGGCGCACGCTTGGAGAGCGTGTAAAGGGGCAACTCTTTCGTGGGTTCGAATCCCACTCTCTCCGCCATAGGTGTTTTAAAAATGGACCAAACATTTTATTATGAAAAGTAAATTAACAATTTTTTGTGTTACTAATCAAAAGATTAAATATTTAGAGAATTTACCAATTAAACTTGCAGGAGTTGGTAAATATAATTTTTCTAAAAAATATGTAAACTGTTTAAATGGTATAAATATACAACATAAAGAGGAAAATTACTCAGAATTAACTTTTCATTATTGGTTTTGGAAAAATAAACTTAAATATTTTGATAATGAAACGTGGATAGGGTTTTCTCAGAAAAGAAGATTCTGGATAAACAAAAAAAGAAATATTAAATCTCTTAAAGATTTAAAAAAAAATATTTTAACAAAAGTCCCAAAGTCTTGGAAAGAATATGATAGTATTATTTGTAACCCTATAGTAGTTCAAAACCCAAAAAAAATGAAATTAATTAAAAGAGGATGGAAAAATATTTTAGAAGATCCAAGCATTTTCTATGATAAAAAAAAACAGAATGTTGAATTACAATTTGACATGCACCATGGATATAAAGTTTTACATAAAGCTATCAATTGTCTAAAAAAAACAGACAGAATTAAATTTAATGAATATGTAAAAAACTCTGTAAAATTTAATCCTAATATTATGTTCATTTCAAAGAAAAAAGTTTTAAATAAATGGTTTAAAGATTTATTCGAGTGGTTATTCAAATGCGAAAAAATTTTCGGTACAAAGAACCTAAAGGGATATGATCAAAAAAGATTATATGCATATCTGGCTGAAAGATATTTGTCTTATTGGTTCAAAAAAAATACCAAATATTTAGAATGGCACTGGACATTCTTTGAAAAAAAATGAAATTAACCACATTTTATAAAATTTATTTTAGACACAGGTTTGAAAAAGCTAAAACTTTTTTAAAGATGTATTTATTATTTTCTTTAATTATCAGATATCTAATAAATCTATTATATTTTGAAAAAAAAATTGACCTAGATAAGCTTTCACAAAAAAATTCTTTTTTAGAAAATAAAAATTTACATCAATTATTTGAATTTTTTAATTCAGATAAAGGTTTTTATTTTATTGATCAATATCCTGAGCCCTTTAAACGTAGAAACAATAATAATAAAATCAAAGCTCATGGTTATTCTCCTTTTTATGAAAATTATTTCAAAGATATTAAAAATCAAAAAATAAATATCTTAGAATTAGGTTCATTTTATGGAAATGCATCTGCAGCACTATATTTTTATTTTAAAAATGCAAAAATATTTGGAGCAGATATTAATCCAGATATGTTTAAATATTATTCAAATAGAGTAGAAAATATTTATGTTGATTCTGGATCAAGAGAGTCAATTATAAGAAATGTATATAATAAAAAAATTTCTTTCAAAATTATTATAGAGGATGCTAGCCACATGTTAAAAGATCAAATTTTATCTCTATTTATACTTTTCAAAGCTGTTGATCCCGGTGGTATATTTATTATCGAGGAAATCGATTTTCCTGAAAAAAGGGTGGATATGAGAAAAAATCAGAATCCACCTGACCTTAAACAGATTTTGTACAAGATTAAAGCTAATGAAAATTTCAATTCCGAGTATATAAATTCTGGTGAAAAAGAATATTTTCTGAATCATTTTGAAAGTATTAACTTTTATAAAGGCAATTTTAATGAAGTTGCTATTATAACTAAAAAGTCAAAAGATTCTAAAATTTTCGGCCAAAATTGAAGCTTTTTCTATTAATTTTAAAAAAATAGATAATTTTTTTTTTTTTATTAAATAAGTATTAATTTTCAAGAGTTATTTAAGGTAGGTTGGTAGAGTGATTTTATTAAATCAAAAAAAAATGATATTAATAGTTTTTCCATAAAAAATAAAAATGAACAAAAATCAAAATTCAAATTACCAGGCAGATTCCATTAAAGTTTTAAAAGGACTAGAGGCAGTAAGAAAAAGACCTGGCATGTATATAGGTGACACTGATGATGGCACAGGTCTTCACCATATGGTCTATGAAGTTGTCGACAATTCAATTGACGAAGCCCTAGCAGGTTATTGCAATAAAATAGAGGTAAACATAAATGAAGACGGATCTATTACAGTAAAAGATGATGGAAGAGGAATACCTGTCGATATTCACAGAGGTGAAAAAAAATCAGCAGCAGAAGTTATAATGACCCAATTACATGCGGGAGGAAAGTTTGATCATGACTCGTATAAAGTATCAGGTGGTTTACATGGAGTTGGTGTTTCTGTTGTAAACGCTTTATCTGAAAAATTAAAATTAAATATAAATCGAGAAGGAAAGAAATATTTTATAGAATTCAAAAATGGTGATGCAAAATCACCACTGAAACAAGTTGGTAAGTCTAAAGAAAATGGAACTGAAATTAATTTTCTTCCCTCAAAAGATATTTTTTCTTCTACAAAATTTAGCTTTTCAATTTTAGAGAAAAGACTAAGGGAATTAGCTTTTTTGAATAAAGGTATAAAAATAATTCTTAATGATTTTTCTGCTAAAAAACCAAAAACTATTGAGTTTAGATTTGAAGGGGGAATTGTTGAGTTCGTTGATTTCTTAGACTCTAAAAGAGAAAGTTTAAAAAATAAAAATGACAATGAATTATTTAAAAAACCTATATATATGGAAGGTGTAAAAAATAATATTGAAATTCAATGTTCTTTAAAATGGAATGCTGGCTATAGTGAAGAAGTTAATCCTTTCACAAATAACATATATCAAAAAGATGGCGGTACACATTTATTAGGATTTCGAAGTGCATTAACACGAGTAATAAATAAATATGCAAATGATCAAAATCTATTAAAAAAAAATAAAGTAAGTCTATCTGGAGATGATGTCAAAGAAGGTCTAACTTGTGTACTATCAATAAAAATACCCGATCCTAAATTCTCTTCTCAAACAAAAGATAAATTAGTTTCTTCGGAGGTGAGAAACATTGTAGAAAATTTTGTAAATGAAAAACTTTCTATTTGGTTTGACCAAAACCCTTCTATAGCTAAAATAATATTAGCTAAAATAATTCAAGCAGCCGTAGCAAGAGATGTAGCGAGAAAAGCAAGAGAAAACGTAAGAAGAAAAGGAGCTTTAGAACTTACTGGTTTACCAGGTAAGTTAGCGGATTGCCAAAATTCAAAACAAGATGGAACAGAGTTGTTTATCGTAGAAGGAGACTCAGCTGGAGGTTCGGCTAAACAGGGAAGAAATAGAGAATTTCAAGCAGTTCTTCCATTAAGAGGAAAAATTTTAAATACATTTACTGAAACAAATGGAAAAAATGGAAAACTGTTGGACTATAAAACTAAATCATTATCAAAAATGATGTCGTCTAATGAAATTGTTACATTAATTAATGCTCTAGGACTTGATCCAAAAATGGAAGAAATTGATATTAAGGATCTCAGGTATGGGAAAATAATTATTATGACAGATGCTGATGTTGACGGATCTCATATTAGAGCATTACTTTTGACATTTTTTAATAATAAACCTTTTAATAAACTTATTGAAAATGGAAATGTTTTTCTTGCCCAACCACCGTTATTTAAAATTAATAAAGGGTCTAAAAGTATTTACATTAAGGACGAAAGTGACCTCGAAAAATATATTATTAATTCATCTAAAGAATTAAAAAAAATTAATAAAAAAAGCAAAGATTATGCAAAAATTTTAAGTCAAGAAAAATCTAAGTTAAGCATTCAAAGGTTTAAAGGATTAGGAGAAATGAATCCCATTGAGTTATGGAATACAACTTTAAATCCTGAAACAAGAAACTTGCTTCAAGTTCAATATTCAAAAAATATTAAGAAGGACCAGGACCTTATTTATACATTGATGGGTAATGACGTTTCATTAAGGAAGGATTTTATTGTTGATAATGCAATAAATGTGTCAAATTTAGATATTTAGATGGAGTTTTTAAATAATTCTAAAAATTATTCTTTAAATAGAAAAACTTATATTAATTTAAGATGGATTGCTATAATAGGCCAATTTGTTGCAATAAATTTAGCTGCCTTTGTCTTTTTGTATGAATTCTCGTTTATAAAAGCAAACTTAGTAGTATTAATCGGCGCAATAAGTAATATTTATTTGATAAGCTTTTATATTAAAAATTTACTATCAAATAAAACAGCGTTCAATTTTTTAATAATTGATATTTTGCAATTAACTTTTCTTTTTTATTTAACAGGTGGTATTTTAAACCCGTTTATAATATTCTTGATTATTCCAAGCGTATTTGCTTCATTAAGTTTAGAAAAAAAAACTAACTATATCTTAATTTTATTCACTTTAGTTTGTATTCTGGTTCTTACATTCTTTTATGAAACAACAAAACTTCCTTTGCCTGAAAGATCTTTAATCAGTGATTATTTTTATTTTTCCATAGCTATTTCTCTAATTATTGCTTTATTGTTTCTTAATTTTTTTGCCATCTTATTCTCTCAAGAATCTTCTTTAAGAAAAGAAGCTTTAGATAAGATTCAGCAATTGATTGCAAAAGAACATGAGCTAGTATCACTTGGAGGTCAAGCTGCTGCAGCAGCGCATTCATTAGCAACACCCCTATCTACAATTAAGTTAATTACACAAGAATTATCAAAAACATTAAAGGGCAGTAAAGATATAGAAAAAGATATGATTTTACTAACCGAGCAAGTTGAAAGATGTAACCAAATATTAAAAAAACTTTCACTAAACCCCGATATTGATGATGATTTTATTGAACACGAACTTACATTATCAAATTACATAAGTGAAATTATTAGATCATTTCAGAGTATAAGTAAAAAAAAATTTTTTTTTCAAAATAAGCAAGATACAAATCCTGTTAAATTTAAGAGATCAATAGAAATTATTTATGGGCTGAGGAACTTTATTGGTAATGCAAATAAATTTTCTAAAGAAAAAATATTTATTACTATAAATTCTGATAGTGAAGTTACAGAGGTAATAGTTGAAGATGATGGAGATGGTTTTCCAAAGGACATTCTAGATCAAATTGGAGAACCTTATATTAGATCAAAAGAAAAAAATTTTAAAAAAAAATCTGGACTTGGTCTTGGGATTTTTATTGGGGGCACTTTGCTGGAGAGGAATTATGCAAAAATAACGTGTAGAAACTCTATAACCAGAAATGGAGCCGAGGTAATAATTAAATGGCAAAATAAAGATTTGCTAGGCCTTTAATTTAGATTTTTATTATTTTTAAATAAACTACTCAATTCAGCAATCATAACATCCCCTAGTTCTTGAACATCCGTAATTTTAATTGCCCTTTTGTAATATCTAGACACATCATGCCCTATTCCAATTGCTAATATCTCAATATCGTCCTTGCTTTCCACAAATTTTACAACTTTTTTAAGATGTTTCTCTAAATAGTCACCGGAATTCACTGATAACGTCGAGTCATCTACTGGAGCACCATCAGATATTACCATTAATATTTTTCTTTCTTCTTTTCTTTTTTTTAATCTATTATAAGCCCACATGATTGCTTCGCCATCGATGTTCTCTTTAAGAATTCCCTCTTTAAGCATAAGTCCTAAATTCTTTTTAGATTGTCGCCATTGAGTATCAGCACTTTTATAAATTATATGTCTTAAATCATTAAGACGACCAGGACTTTTAATTTTGCCTTTTTTATTCCAAGTTTCTCTTGATTTTCCACCTTTCCAGTTTTTTGTTGTGAAACCAAGTATTTCAACTTTTACGGAACATCTCTCCAAAGTTCTTGAAAGTATGTCTGCGCAAAGCGCAGCAATAGTAATTGGTCTACCTCGCATTGAGCCTGAATTGTCAATTAACAAGCTTACCACAGTATCCTTAAATTCAAGATCTTTCTCTTTTTTAAATGAAAGTGAATTATAAGGATCAATAATAATTCTAGTTAATTTTGAACTATCTAATAATCCGTCCTCTAAATCAAATTCCCACGAACGATTTTGTTTTGCCATAAGTTGTCTTTGTAATTTATTTGCTAATTTAATGATTAAATCTTTAAAATTAATTAATTGTTGATCAAGGTTTTTTCGTAATTTTAATATCTCACTAGACTCTTCTAGGTTTTCTGCTTTTTCAATTTCATCAAACTCTTTAGTAAAAATTTTATATTCATTATTACTTTTTGTAGTATTAAGTTTTTGAATTATATTTTCAGAGCTTTGTTGATCACTTTCGGTATCAAAGAGTTGTTCTTCCATTCTAAACTCGTTTACATCTAAATCAACCTCAGATACCGACTGATTTTCTGTTTCATTTTCATTTTGTTTATCGTCACTTTCATTATTTGAGTCTGCATTTTGTTGATTATTCTGGTCATTATCTTGTTGATTTTCCTCATTTTTCTCTTCCTCGTCTTTTTCCAAAAAATCTAGCTCCCTCAAAATCTGATTAAATTTCGAACTATATAAATCTTGATTTTCTACATTTTGTTTTAAAAAATTTAAATGTTTTCCAAAACTTTTTTTGAAATCATCATCCCAAAAGCTAAGTATCTTTTCGCACAATGGACTGGTTTTTATGTTTAGGAAATGTTTGAGCATATAAATCTCGAAAGCTTCTGTAATTGTGGTGTCTTCTTTTGATTTAAGTTGATCTTTTCTTTTTAAATTAATTTTATAGTTATAATTTTGGATTAGATTTTTATTTATTCCTTGTAACATATTAGTACCTAGTTTTTCATATCTTATTTTTTCCGAAACATTATATAACGCCTTAAGAGTTGGTTTTGAGGGTAAATTTTTTAAATATATTGTCTTATTTGAAAACTTTCTTTTTAAAGCTTCAGAATCTGTTTCTGCTCTAAATTTTAAAAAATCATATTTATTATTTAGATTATCTAACTCAAAAAAATTATAATTTTTTGAACTATTGTTTTTCTTATCCGAATGTTGTTCAATTTCTATGTCCCCAGATATTACTTTAACAGTTGATATAAGGGCTTGTTTGAATTTTTCTCTTAGATTTTCGTCTTTTTTCATCTAAATCTGAATATTTACCAAGGACTCTGGTAAATCTTCTCCAAAACATCTTTGATAATATTCAGCTATAGTATTCTTCTCGACATCGTCACATTTGTTCAAAAAAGTAACTCTAAAAGAATAACCTATATCTTTGAAAATTTGACTGTTTTCAGCCCAGTGAATAACTGTTCTGGGACTCATCACCGTTGATATATCTCCTGCAATAAAACCTTTTCTAGTCAAGGCTGCAACTTTTATCATATTTGAAACAATCTCTTTGCCTTTTGCATTATTCATATTTTTATTTTTTGATAAAACTATGTCCATTTCTTTCTCAAGTTCTAGATAGTTTAAAGTTGAAACTATATTCCATCTATCCATTTGTCCTTGATTTATTTGTTGTGTTCCATGATAGAGTCCAGTTGTGTCGCCTAATCCAATTGTGTTTGATGTTGCAAATAATCTAAAATATTTATTTTGCTTTAAAACTTTATTTTTATCTAACAATGTAAAACTTCCTTCTGACTCCAGTACCCTTTGTATTACAAACATAACATCAGGTCTTCCAGCATCATACTCATCAAAAACCAAAGCAACTGGGTTTTGAATTGACCAAGGCAATATACCTTCTTTAAATTCTGTAACTTGCTTACCATCTTTAATTACAATTGCATCTTTGCCAATCAAATCTATCCTACTGATATGACTATCTAAATTTACTCTTATACAAGGCCAGTTTAATCTGGCTGCTATCTGTTCTATATGTGTAGATTTTCCAGTTCCATGATATCCCTGTATTAAAACTCTTTTGTTAAATGAAAACCCAGATAAAATTGCTAAAGTAGTATCCCTATCAAACTTATACCCTTTATCAATTTCTGGAACAAATTCATTTTTTTTTGAGAATCCGTCAATCTCCATATCACTTTCTATTCCAAAGGTTTGTTTCACTGAAAGTTTTATATCCGGTATTAATTCAATATTTGGTATCAATTTTTCCTCTATAAGTATTTTTAAGCTGAGTGTAAGCTAAAGTAATAACCTTCAGCTTTTCTTCAAACTTTTTGTTTCCAGCATTCATATCAGGGTGAAATTTTTTCACAAGCTTTTTAAACTTTTCTTGTATCTTTTTCCACTCGATACCAGCAGGGACGTCTAAAATTGTAAATGCTTGAAAATCTTGGCCTGAAAATCTAAATTTTTTCATATGGTCTAGATTTTCAAATTTTTTATTTTTAAGCGTTTCATCCTTTAAAGCATTGTTCCAAAGAATCTTAAAAAAATTATCTGAGGAACTAAAGCTTTGCGTCGGTTTATGCCATATCATGTCAGACTTTATAAATTCAATTATTTGCTTATCATTCATACCAGAAAAATAATTCCAATTTTTGTTAAATTCTTTCACATGTTTTAAACAAAGCATCCGATATTTTTTACTATTATCCTTTTCAACTGGTGCTTTAAATTCACCCAGGTTGTTGCAATTAGTCCACTCACAAATTGTTTTCATAATTATTTAATTTATAATATTTATTATGGATATAGAAAATTTAATTAAAAATATCAAAACAAAATTATTTGAAAATTCTTTTATTCAAAATATAAAAATAGAGGATAAAACCTATCTTCATGTTAAACATTCTTCTCATGAAAAAAATAAGTTTCATATAAAATTAACTATATACTCAGAAGAATTAAAAAAAATAAACAAAATAGAAGCTACAAAAAGAATAAACAGAATTTTAGCAGTTGAAATAAGAGACTATATTCACTCTATACAAATATTATTTGAGTAAATCAGACTTTATAAAACTCTTCACCTCTGAAATGCTTAGTTGTTTTTTAATATTTACACTTCCAATTCTTTTTAGAGTAATAAAATTTATTTTTTTGGAGGTATTTTTTTTGTCGGAAATCATAAATTTAATGATTTTATTTAAATCTTTTATTTTAAACAATTTTTTTAAATTTAGAAAATTCAATTTTGATAAATGAGACAAAATTAATTCATAATCAGAATTATTTAACATTTTTATTTTCTTGCTTAATTTAATTGCTGACATTATTCCATAAAGTACAGCCTCACCATGATTTAAATTCTTTGAATAATTTAAAGTTGCTTCATATGAATGGCCAAAGGTATGACCAAAATTTAAACTTTTTCTCAAATTATTTTCTTTTTCGTCTTTTTCAACTATTTGTTTTTTTATTTTACAGCTTTCTAAAATAGCTTTAATAATAAATCTTTTTTTTAAATTTAAAATATTTTTTAAATTTTTATCTAAAAACAAAAATAATTTTTTATTTTTAATCAAAGAGTGTTTAAATATTTCAGCATAACCACAAACTATTTCCCGTCTTGGTAAACTTTCTAATAACTTTATATCAGATATAACAAAATCTGGCTGGAAAAATGACCCGATCAAATTTTTTCCAAATTTATTATTTATTCCTGTTTTTCCACCAATGGATGAATCTACTTGAGATAAAAGTGTAGAAGGAATGTTAATAAATTTTAAACCCCTTTTATAAATACTAGCAGCAAAGCCCGACACATCTCCAGCTATTCCGCCACCTAGACAAATTATAACATCGTTTCTTGTAAAATTATTTCTTAACAATACTTCAAGTATAGAGTTTATATAATTTAAGTTTTTATTTTTTTCAGAGGCGTTAAAAGGAAAAACTATTTTTTTATCACAGCTAATTTTGGATTTTAATTTTTTAATAAAAATCTTGGGAATTTTATTATCAACCACTATTAAAGTTTTTTTAAAATCTATTTTTTCTCTTTTGACAATTATTTTGAATTTAGAAATTATGTCATTCCCAATATAAATATTATAATGCTTACTTTTTGTTCTAATTGGAAGAATTTTCATTTTCTAAAATTTTAGATATTTGGTTTATAATTTCTTTTTTATTTTTATTTTCACAGTTTACTTTAAAATCTGTCAATTTATAGAACTTAACTCTTTTTCTGTACAAATTTGCTAATTCTCTATTATTTAACTTTAAAGCTAAAGGTCTCCGTCTATTTTTTGAAATTCTTTTCAAAATAGTCCTAATTTTCCATCTTAACCAAAACGAATTACTATTCTTTTTTATTTTTTTTCTAATTTTTTCGTTTAAAAAAGCTCCACCACCTATTGAAATAATACTTTTACTCTTTTCTAGAAAAAACAAAGTTTTTTTTTCTTCGATTTTTCTAAAATATTCCTCACCCCTGAGATCAAAAATTTCAGTTATTTTTTCTTTCTCAGACTTTTCAATTTCTGTGTCAATATCAATAAATTGATATTTTAACTTTTTAGCTAGTTTAAAACCAATAGTGGTTTTACCTGACGCCATCATTCCAATTAATACTATATTTTTTTTTAACATTTATTAATATTGAAAAAACATAAATATGTCTTATTTCTAAACT
>MDTD01176967.1_pt1 | contig 29364 bp, 28 predicted proteins | sample 811221 | NCBI WGS metagenome assembly MDTD01 (sample SAMN05326646, study PRJNA326480) | marine metagenome | isolation source: seawater | place: Pacific Ocean: South West | collected 2011 | reverse complement strand
CTGCGCGCCCATGTTCTCGAACTTGTCGGAAAGCTCGATCTCCTTGGCGACGGTCACGCCGTCCTTGGTGATCCGCGGCGCTCCGAACGACTTGTCCAGAACCACGTTGCGGCCCTTCGGGCCCAGGGTGACCTTGACCGCATTGGCCAGGGTGTCGACACCGCGCAGCATCCGCGAGCGGGCGTCGACGTCGAACTTAACTTCCTTAGCTGCCATGTCTCAGAACTCCAGAATCAGGCGGCCTTGCTCGCCTTGGCGGTGTCCTCGATGACACCCATGATGTCCGACTCCTTCATGATCAACAGCTCCTCGCCGTCGACCTTGACCTCGGTGCCCGACCACTTGCCGAAGAGGATGCGGTCACCCTCCTTGACGTCCAGGGCGACGACTTCGCCCTTGTCGTTACGCGCCCCGGCGCCGACGGCGATCACCTCGCCCTGCATCGGCTTCTCTTTGGCGGTGTCGGGAATGATGATCCCGCCTGCCGTCTTCTGTTCCTCCTCGACCCGCCGAACGAGCACGCGGTCGTGCAAAGGCCTGATCTTCATAGGAAAGCCTCCACTCCATTACCTACGATGACATTGGTCACGCGGGCTTGTTAGCACTCTCCCCCGGTGAGTGCCACGCATTTAGGAGACGGCCGACGCCGTTCAACCCCTGTGCGGCACTTTTTTGGAATCCCGCACTGCCGGACTCGCTGCGACGGGCACCGCGGTCCGGCAAGTAATTACCGAACCCATTCCGGCGAGTCCTTGTTAGCAGTCAGCATTCTTGAGTGCTATTTTTTCGCTGCACCGCATCATCTTGAACCTTCCGACATCCACCGGCAGACTAGAAAGGTCGTTAACGCCTTATACGAGAGGACCGGCATGACGAAGACTTCGGAACTCGGACGGATGCTGAACGACTATCGCCTGGCGACAGCCGAGATCCTGTATCGGCTGCCCGATCATCCCAGCCTTTTGCAGAGCTATGTCTGGCAGGACTACGACATCGCGCCGCGATTCCCGACTCTGCAGAAGTTCCTCGGATTCTGGGAGAGCAACATCGAGGGGCGGCTTCATTCGGTCCGCATCTGCTCCGCCCGGCTTCTCAAGCCCCATGAAGTCCGCCACGCACAGGCAACCTTCACCCTGCATTGAGCGCACGCCCCGGCCGTCGGATCTCGGAGGTCGAACGCCGCTTCACGCGTAAGGGCGCCTTCGGAGTCGGGTTCGGCTAAACTCCCGCCCGTCCCCGCTCCGGCAAAGGTCGTCTCTCCGCATGGCGCGTTCCGTGTTCTTCGCCTTCGCCCGAACCGACGGTCCGGCCCGGTGCGAGCCGGCGCCCGCCGCATGGCGGCAACACGCAGGTGCCGAGTTCGCATTGACCATGCCGGCAATCGACGGCGGTCCGGGACAGCGAACCCTGCGTCTCCGCGGCCGGCTGGTGGCGGCCGTCGGCGACTGCGAAGTCGCGGCGGTGCTGATCGGCCCGACTGCGGCACGAAGCGCCGCGTTACGGCTGGCGATCCTGGCGATCCTTGCCGCCGGAACGCCGCTGTTCGGTATCCGCACGCATGGGCTAGGCGATACCGGCGGTCGCGCTGCCGCGTCCGGCCCTTCCCCTTTCGACTACGTCGCCATGGCACGGCACCGTCAGCCGCCCGAGATCCGTTATCTGGAATGGCGCCGTGCCGGCTGGCAGCCCGCCCGGCTGGACGAGCCGATCACACCGCCACCCCCACCCTATCGACGGGTCGAGACCTGGGCCAAGCTGTCGTCCCTGGTTCCGACCTATGACTGGGTCGCGCACAACGGTACTGCGAACCTCGCCTCCTGGGTCGAGCTCGCCTATTGGCGCGGCCGCGGCTGACGCGCCCGGCTCAGTGGTGCCAGCCCGACCAGATCGAGAGGGCGAGATAGAGGAAGCCGGCCAGAGTCATCACCAACGGAATGATCTTGGGAACCAAGGTATTCTCGACCGACATGCGGGCCTCCTTCTACTCGGCCGCCATCAAGCCGCGACCGCTATCCGACAGCATGGCACGATAAGCGTCGCGAATCTCGTCATCTCCGGCATGAGCCGCGACATCGAGCACCTTCGAGATCGTCGGCGCGCCTTCGCCGCCGGTCACCCGGCGGATGGGCTGGTCGAGATGGTCGAACAGCCGCCGCTGCGCCTCGTCGGCGATCATCGCCCCATATGACGTGCCGAGATTGCCCTGCTCGACGATCAGCAGGTTGTTGGTCTTGGCGACGCTCGCCGAGATCGTCTCCCAGTCGATGCCCGCGCGGTCGAGGGAGCGCAGGTCGATCACCTCGGCATCCACGCCCATCTCGTCCGCCATGTCGACGCAGTGGCGGACCATCGCCAGGCTGGTGAGGACGGTGAAGGCCGCGCCCGGCCGCACCACCTTGGCCTTGCCGAGCGGAATGTAATAGTCGAGGTCGTCGGCCGGCCCCGGTCCGGTCGAGGCGTAGAGCTCGATATGCTCGACCACCAGCACCGGGTCCTCGCAGCGGAGCGCGCTGTTCATCAGCCCCACATAGTCGAAGGGCGTGCTCGGCGCGACGATCCGCCAGCCGGGGAACAGCCCGAAGATGCCGCTCGGGTCCATCGAATGCTGCGAGCCGTAGCCGCCCTTGGCCGCGACCTTGGTGCGGAGCACCAGCGGCACCGGCATGTCGCCGCCGAACATGTGCCGCGCCTTGCCGACCTGGTTGAACACCTGATCGGCCGCGACGTACAGAAAGTCGGCGTACATGAACTCGACGACGGGGCGCAGCAGGCCGTCATAGGCGACGCCGCCGGCCATGCCGAAGAAGCCGCCCTCGGCGATCGGCGTGCCGACGATGCGGTCGGGGAAGCGCTCGATCAGGCCGCGGGTCGCCCCGTTGGTGCCGCCGCGGAGCTTGTTGACGTCCTCGCCGAGGACGAAGATGCGCTCGTCCTCCTCCATCCGCCGGCCCATCACCTGGGCGACGACCTCGATGAACTTCCGCTCTGCGACCTCGCCGCCGAAGGTCTCCAGTTCCTCATAGCGGACGCCGTCGAATTCCGACAGATCGCCGCGGACGCCGTGATCGACACTCTTCGGGTCCGGCCATAGCGTCTCGCGGATACGGCGCTGGTTGCCGGCGGGCTCCAGCAGCGCCTCGGCGGCTTTGGTCATAGCCGCTTGGGCGTCGACCCGGACACGAGCGATCTGCTTGTCGTCCAGGATGCCCAGCGTCTTCATCTCGCGCCCCATATGGTCGATCGGGTCGCGTGCCCGCCATTCGGCCTCTTCCTCCTTGCTGCGATAGCCGAAGACGCTGCCGGGCAGTGGACCGTTCTGGTGGAAATAGCGGTAGCAGTCGGCGGCGACGATCACCGGCCCCTCGCCCCGGCGCATGATCGCGATCGCCTTGTCGGTCGCGATCTTGACCGCCAGCGGGTCCATCCCGTCGACCTGGAAAGCGGGAATACCGTAGGCCAATCCGCGTGCGGCGAGGCGCGTCTCGCGGGTCGCCTCCGGCACGCTGGTCGACACCGCGTACTGATTGTTCTCGATGAAGAACAGCAATGGCAGATCGTAGAGCGCGGCGATGTTCATGGTCTCGGCGACCGCGCCCATATTGACCGCGCCGTCGCCGAAGAAGGTGACGACGACCTCGCCGTTCCCGGCATGCTTCCGCGACCACGCGACACCCGCCGCCAGTGGCACGCCCCCGCCGACGATGGCGTTGGTGCCGAGAACCCCGGCTTCCTTCCAGCGAAGATGCATCGAGCCGCCGCGGCCATGGCAGTAGCCCTGCTCGAGCCCCAGGATCTCGGCCAGGGTCCGGCGCAGGACCTCGTCCCCCGCCTCGGGCAGCGCGTCTTTCCTCGGGTCGACAGCGGGCACCGCGTAGCGCAGCGCCTTGGCCAGGAACTGGTGATGGGCTCGGTGGGTACCGTTGATCTGGTCGGCGGTCGAAAGCGCCGCCATGCAGCCGACCGCGCCCCCTTCCTGGCCGATGCTCGAATGGGCGGGGCCATGGACGAGCTGCTCGCCCGCAAGCTCCAGCACCGTCTCCTCGAAGGCGCGGATCAGGTTCAGGTGGTGGAACATGCCGAGCAGGGTGCCCTCGCCGGCCTTCCGCCAGTCGGCGGGCGTCGACTTGATCTCCTGCCACAGCGTGTCCGTGGTGATGTTCCTGACGCGCGGCATCCGCGCCTCCTCCCGTGAATTGTCTTTTCGTTGTTGTCCGGGATTGTGCGTCACCCCCGCCGAAGCTGTCCAGACGAGGCGGCCTCCCCGCTCCTTGTCATGCTCGTGCTCGACGCGAGCATCTCCGCCTCGACCGGGCCTAGAAGAGATCCTCGTGTCGAGCACGAGGATGACAGAAAGGGAAGGCCCTTCTCCCTCTCGTCGTTCCCGCGCAGGCGGGAACCCATGCGGAGGACCGGCTCGGCGCTTTTCGGTGGGGGCGTCGCGCGTCACCTGGATTCCCGCCTGCGCGGGAACGGTCACCTGGGTTCCCGCCTGCGCGGGAACGACGGATAGGAGTTGAACGAGGTCGAAAAAACCTCTTGAACCCCTCCGCACCGTTCCCAAATCAAGACTTGATCACAGGGCGCCGATTTCGGGTCCGTGGTCGATTGTGTGACGAGGCTCGGCCCCTTAGTGGCGAGCTGGACCCTTCATGTTGCTCCTGAGGAGGATATGACATGCGTACGTTCGATCTGTCTCCGCTGTTCCGCACCACCGTCGGCTTCGAGCGCCTGAACCAGATGCTCGACTCCGCCCAGCGTTTCGAGGACAGCGCGCCGTCCTACCCGCCCTACAACATCGAAAAGCTGGATGAAGACAGCTATCGCATCTCCATGGCGATCGCCGGCTTCGGCCAGAACGACGTCGATGTGACCGTTCACGACAACGTCCTCATCGTCTCCGGCAAGATCCAGGAGACGCAGGAAGAGCGTAAGTTCCTTCACCGCGGCATCGCGACCCGCGCCTTCGAGCGCCGCTTCCAGCTCGCCGACCACATCAAGGTGACCGGCGCCAGCCTCGACAACGGCCTGCTCCATATCGAGCTCGCCCGCGAGGTGCCCGAGGAGGCGAAGCCCCGCAAGATCGAGATCGGCACGGTCAACGCCACGGCCGAGCAGCCGAAGGTCATCGAGGGCAAGACGCAGAAGGCTGCGTAAGCTCCGATTGCCGACCGAACGGTCGAGTTTGGAGGGCGCTTCCGAAAGGAAGCGCCCTTTCTCGTGACGGATGGTGCTGGCCTTGGATCGAGATCGCCGCGGGTCGGACCGGCAAGAGGTTTGCTTGACCGGGGCGCAGAACCCCGCCAAACATCCAGCCATGCTCACCGACCGGTACCACGACCTCGCGACGCACAGGCTGGACGACACCCGCCGTGCGGAATTCGGCATCGACCCCGACTGGCATTTCGGCATCGAGCGCCGCGCCCGCTGGTCGGAAATGGACCCCTTCCGCCACGTCAACCACGCCACTTATTTCGAGTGGTACGAGGAGGCCCGGAACCTCTATCTGGAGACACTGGGCCTGCCGCCGCTCGCCCCTGACGTGCCGGGGCCGGTACTGGCGGAGACCACGGCCAAATACGTGAAGCCGCTGATCTACGGCGACGTGGTGATGGTCACCGCCCGCACGGCCTCCATGGGCCGCACCAGCCTGGTGATGGAATACGCCGTCTGGAAGGACGGCTGCGCGGCTTCGGGCCGCGGCGTCATCGTCCTGGTGGTGAACGACACCGGCGAGAAGACGCCGATCCCGGACGGCCTTCGCGCCGCGATCACGGACCTGGAAGGAAGGACATTCTGATGACCGGCACCGAGGCCCGCCCACCGATCACCGGTGCCACCGGCGTGCTGGTGCTGCTCGGCCGCCCGGTCGAGCACGCGCTGACGCCGGTGATCCACAACGCCGCCCTGGCCGCCGCCGGGCTGGACGTAGTCTATATCGCCCTGTCGCCACGGCCGGAAACGCTGGAAACGACGCTCAGGGGGCTGATCGCCGGCGGCTGCCGTGGCCTCTGCATCACCATTCCCTTCAAGACCCAGATCGTCCCGATGCTGGACGCCCTGGCGCCGTCGTCGGAAGCGACCGGCGCGGTGAACACGGTGGTGGTCGGCGAGGACGGCCGGCTCACAGGCTACAACACCGACGTCGACGGGGTTCTCGCCTGCATCGACGCCCTGCCGGGCAGCGGCCGAGAGCACGGCGTGATCATCGGCGCGGGCGGGGCGGGACGCTCAGCCGTCGCGGCGCTGGAACAGGCGGGCGTCCGCCGCTGTCAGGTCCTCAACCGCTCTCTCGACAAGGCCGAGAAGATCGCGGCCGACTTCGCCAAGAGCCCCATGCAGGTCGAGGCGGCGGTGCTGGACGACCAGGGCCTGGAGCGGGCGCTTAGCGAGGCCGACCTGTTGGTGAACACCACCTCGGTCGGCATGTATCCCCATGGCGATGCGACCCCGGTGCCCGCGCGCTTCCTGCATTCAGGACTCGGCGTCGCCGACGCGGTCTACCGCCCCAACCCGACACGCCTCTGCCGCGAGGCGGCGGAAGCCGGCGCCGCGACCGCGCCCGGCACCCACTGGATCGTCGGACAGGGCGTCGTCGCCTATCGCCTGTGGCTCGGCGCCGAACCGGACACCGCCGTCATGCACAAGGCGCTCGCGGATTATTTCGCGAAGTCGGACGCGCGTTCCGGCAACAATTGATCAACTCATCACTGTCACGATCGGAGGGAGGCATGTTCGACTTCAAGGGCAAGGTTATGGTTCTCACGGGCGCGAACGGTGGGATCACCCGCTCGATCGCGCGCACCTTCTATGAGGCCGGCGCCAGCATGGTGCTGACCGACCTCGACGCCGAAGGCCTGAAGGCGTTCGGGAACGAGCTCGACCCCAGCGGTGAGCGCGTGGTCACCATGAAGGGCGACGCGACGAAGTCGGCCGACGCCGATGCCGCCGCCCAGACCTGCCGCGACCGCTTCGGCGGGGCGGACTATCTGGTGACCGGCGCCGGGCTCTATCTCGACCAGCTCGTCGAGACGATGACGGACGCGCAGTGGGACCAGACGACGGGGATCAACCTCGACGGCGTGTTCTACATCTGCCGGGCGATGGTCCCGCTGCTCCGCGACGGCGGTGCGATCGTCAACATCGCCTCGATGGCCGCCCATCGCGGCTCCTACCAGCATGCCCACTACTCCGCCGCCAAGGGTGCGGTGCTGAGCTTCACCCGCAGCCTCGCCGTCGAGCTGGCGCCGCGCATCCGCGTCAACGCGGTCTCGCCCGGCCTGATCGACACGCCGCTCATCCAGCCGTTGCTGAAGGTCCGCGGTCCGCAGCTCATGGACGCGACGCCGATGCACCGGCTGGGCAAGCCCGACGAGGTCGCCAACGTCATCGCCTTCCTGTGCAGCGATCTGGCGAGCTTCATCACCGCCGAGACGGTCCACATCAATGGCGGTCTGTACGTCCAGTAAACGGTCGCCACGCGTGCCGGGGTCCTGTCCCCGGCACGCCCGCCGCCGCACGGACCGCCGAGCCGCGCAGCGATGAGCGTACGGGACGTCAAAGGCTATTATGCAAGTCTGGGTGTCTCACCCGACGCCGACGCCGATACCATCCGCCGGGCTTACCGGTCGAAGGTCAAGCAGCTCCACCCGGACAGCGGCGGCGCCAGCGCCGACGCAGACGCCTTTCAGACCGTCAACGCCGCCTACACGGTTCTCCGCGATCCTGAACGCCGTGCTGCCTATGACGACCTGAACGCGACCATCGATCAGGCCGAAAAGGAGAAGCAGCGCCAGCGCGAAGCCCAGGCCGCCGCCGCTGCGGCCGCTGCCGCCAAGACACGCGCACGGTCCAGCCGCGCCAAGACCACGGCCCACGACACGAAGCCCGGGCCCGAACCGCCGCCCAAGGCACAGGCGAAGCCGCAAACCGGCGAGGCGAAACCCAGTCCTGTCTTCGCAGCCGTTCACTGTGACCGCTGCGGCCGCATTCCGGCTCAGCCCCGCTACCTGATCTTCGAGCAAGTCATCGGGATGATCTGGCGCTCTCGCCGGACCGAGATCGCCGGCGCCTTCTGCCGGCGCTGCGCCGACATCACCGCCGTCAAGGCGAGCCTGATCACCTGGCTCCTGGGCTGGTGGAGCATCGTGCCCTTCGGGCCCTACCGCGCCATCCGCGCGATCGTCAGGAACCTAGCCGGCGGGATGAGGCCGCCCGAGCGGAACGCGCGGCTGCTCGCCCGGCAGGCGCGGGCATTCTACGGCATGGGCCGGTCGGACATCGCCGGCACCCTGGCGATGCAGGCCTATGCGATGAAGCCGGACCCCGAGGTCCGGCGGATCATCGAACTGACCGACGCCGTCCGCAAACCACTGCGCCTCAAGGACCGCTGGCAGCTCGGTGGCTGGGGTTTTCTCGTCCAGGCCATGCCGATCGGCCTGATCATCGCCCTGGTCATCGTCGAGACCGCCGCCTTGGGCGCGTGGGTCGCTCGCAACGGTGCTTCATGGCTGGAAGCCACAACCTCCAGCGAATCCCCCGCCCCGCCCATGACCGTCGCCGACCATGCGACCATGCCGGACGCAGAGGCCGATCTGCGCTTCGTCATGGTCGAGTCCGCCAAGGTACGAGAGGGGCCGGACGAATCGCTCGCTGTCGTCGCGACGGTCCGGCAGGGCGATACGGTCGAGGTGGTGGGGGACGTCGTCGCCGGCGGCTGGGTGCCGGTCAAGACGACGGACGGGCTATGGGGCCATCTGCCTGCGGACGTTCTGACGCCCGGCAAGGCGGCGCGCTTCGCCTGGTGCCGCGACGGTGTAGGGCCGCGACCGGCGACGGGCAGCATCTTCGCCCAGGCGGCGACCGGCGATCATCGCCTCGCCATCGTGAACCGCGGCGCCACCGACGCCGTGGTCAAGCTGCGCGATCCCGGCGAGCACACGGTGCTCACCGTCTTCGTCCGCTCGAACAGCAAGGTCGAGGTCGAGCGGGTGCCCGACGGTGCATATGCCGTCGACTACGCCACGGGCACGGGATTCAGCCCGCGCTGCGGCATCTTCGTCGATGAAATGGAAGCGTGGCGCTATCCGGACGCCCTGACGTTCGGTCCCGCGGCGCCCCCTGCCGATCGCCGCGTCCCCCGCCAGATGGCACTCGGCGACGCCGGCCCTGCTGGAAGCCCCCGTCCCCTTTCGCCGGAACGTTTCACCGTCGACTGAGCGGCGGTTCAATCGCCGCGACTCACCGCGAGGCAGTCAAACACGTCGCCATCGGGAACGAGCCCCAGCACATGGCGGCGATGCCAGAGAGCGCATTTCCAATCGATTTCTTCTCTATAATTACATAGTCGGCAATCGACTCAACCATCTCCTATTCGCAAGGTGAAAAATTATCACACATAGATTTTTCTCGCAACAAAGTGCAGTTTGTTGCAGCTGTTGATATATCAATTCTTCCCCCTAACTCTCCAAACTCCATGGAATCAGACTTCCGTTCAATATTTATATCATACAACGCAATTCCGCCTATGACACCTGTTTTAAGCATTACAGGAAACTCGGAAAATGGCGCAGGGATAACTATGACGTTGTACCCCATATCCTCCAAGTCATCTCGCGCCGACCGAGCTTGAGATTTAGTAGCAGCAACTGAAAATAAATCTTTTTTATTCATAGTTCCTTTATAACATAAAATCAATCCTTCCGCCGCAACTGCTGAATAAGGGATGTATATTGCCTGAATAACGGCGCAAACTGCAATCCACCGCTTGCCTTTCTCCATTTTTAATTCCCCTCAAGATACGATACCTGAATTTATACGGATATTTGAGCCTCGCCAAACCGATGCGCCCCCTTAAACGAATTCGCGCTGCGCACCTGCTTAGCCGCTCGCTCCGAATGCCAGATACGTATGGGTTGACCATATGTCCAGCTTTCCTATTACAATAGTTGTTTCCAGAGTGGAAATGTCAACGATCGGGTTGTTGTGATGCACAGCGGGACACGTCAGCCAATGTATATTAACTATTTTGTTAACATTGCGTCCTATCTTATTGTTATATATTCACTAATATCTCCGGGAATTAGCGGACACGCATCCGCCAGAAACATTGACCCCCTCGAAAAGGCATGCAATTTAATAAGTAGCGGAAAGCATATAGCGGAATGCGTCAAGGCATACGCAGAACGAGAGTTAGTTCTTCCCATTAATGATCCGGGAAGAATTAGAGGAATGGATTGCGCCACGTTATCCAATAATTTCAATAGGATATTTAATGTCGTGGGCCGAGACTGGGTACCGAAACCAAGCACTATAAAGGACTGCAGGTTGTTCTCAAGTTTCGTAAAATACGTAACGGGTCAACTACCCCGTTGGGCATCATGCGTTAACTACTCAAAGGATAACGAGTATTACGAAAAATGTTTAAATATGAAAGAAATTACACCGACAAAAAGGCAAAAATTGGAGGAATCTATTCGTTATTGCGCCAACGGACAAACCCCTCCCTTATTTGACGATTTTAGAGAACTCGCTGCGGAAGCTTCTGAACTGCGGTTATCTGCATCTAGTTTCCAACCACCAAAATGTAGCGACTTAATTTCTATAGCAGAGCGGCACGGCCTAAGCGTTTCAGAAGAAAAGCGTCAAATTCAAGCGAGAGAGATGGAAGAGTATGGCGATGAGACGCACGTAAAAGTAGCAAGAATCCCCGGAAGCCAATTGCTTCATTACGAAGGATACAGAACTTATTCAAAAATTCCAAATCAGAATGATATATTTTATGCCTTTTTTGAATGGTACAAAGAACGATATCCGTGGTGTGATGCAGTCACTAACTTACCGTGCATGTTGTCAAGTACGGGGCGCGGCTCATCGGGGACCGGATATGATATAAATATGAAAATAACAGGGGTGCAAAAGGAAAGGTGCCGTCCGGATCCCACCACTAATGGATACTATTGCACATTCACCGTTTACCGAGATTGTTACATGAGCTTCTACAGCACTGTGATTGAGAATCAGTTGCGCCCTCTACTTCAGAATCAAGTATGCGCTGGATATGACATCCCTTTAAAAAAGGAGGGATTCCTACGTAAAAATCGAGAGAGCTGGGAGCTAGAGACAGAAGGGTTTCCTGGTTTGCCCTGACTTAATTCTGTCAAATATTTGGTTATTAATCTGTGCCCCTAACCTCCGGTCGGTAGAGAAGCCCCAAACTACGGCAATTATGGCACCGCCTCAGCCTCGGCCCGACTCCAGGCAGTCGAAGACATCACCCTCGGGCGCCAGTCCCAGCACATGGCGGCGATGCCAGAGGGCGTAGAACAGGAGGGTCCACGCGGCGAAACCCTCATGCTTGCCCCGGGTTGCGAACACCTTCTCGACAGTCCGCGGTTCGCAGAGCTCGGCGACACCGGGCTGGCGGGCGACGAGGGGTGCGAGGCGCTCGTGGCTGTGGGCGATCCAGTCGGCGACGGGCACCGTGAAGCCACGCTTGCGCTCGAAGGCATGCGCCTCCGGCAGACGATCGGCGAGCAGGCGGCGCAGCAGCCACTTGCCCGTCCGACGGCGGACCTTCAGATCGTCGGGAAGCGAGAACGCCACAGCCGCCACGGCCGGGTCGAGATAAGGCGTCCGCCCTTCCAGCCCATGCGCCATCAGGCAGCGGTCGAGCTTGATCAGCAGGTCGTTGGGCAACCAGTCGGCGATGTCGGTGGCCTGCGCGATCTGGAGACGCGAGCGCCCATCCCGTGCAGCCGCGATCTCTGCCGCCGTAATGCCGTCCCGCCAACCGCGGGCGGGCTGCCGCAAGAGGTTGAGCCCGTCGAGCACGCCACGCGGACGCATCGGCCGCCCGCCCCGCCACCACGGACGGAGCGCGCTGCGGTAACGGCCATAGCCGCCGAACAGCTCGTCCCCCCCTTCCCCGCACAGCACGGTCTTCACCCGCTTCCGGGCCTCGGCGGCGAGGAGATAGGTGGGGACGATCGCATAGTCGGCGGCGGGATCGTCCATGGCGGCGGCGATCTGCGGCAGGGACTGCCAGAAATCGGCCTCCCCGATCTCGATCTCGACATGCTCGGCGCCAAGCGCGGCGGCCACCGCCTTGGCCTGGCCGCGCTCGTCGGCCGCGCGCCCGTCGACGAAGCCGGCCGTAAAGGCGCAGACCGGCCGGTCGTTGAGCCGCGCCATCGTCGCCAGCAGCAGACCGCTGTCGATGCCTCCGGACAGGAACATGCCATAGGGGACGTCGGAGCGCTGATGGACGAGGACGCTGTCTTCGATCACGGCATCGAGCCGCCGCAGGGCTTCGGCTTCCGAGTTGGCCTGGGGCGCTCCTTCGGGCAGTGCCGTGCGGTGGTGCCGTTCGATGACACGGCCGCCGCGAACGACCAGAAGCTCTCCCGGCAACACCCGCTTCACGTCGCGGAAGATCGTTCCGTGCCCGGTGGTGAACTGAAGCTGGAGCAGCTCCCCCCGATGGGCGGGGTCGAGCGCCGATGTCGCGAGACCCGCCGCGATCAGCGCCTGGGGTTCGGACGCGAAGGCGAACCCGGCCGCGGCCTCGACGTAATAGAGCGGCTTGATGCCGAACGGATCGCGGGCCAGTACCAGCGTATCGGTCGCCGGATCGTGGATTGCCAACGCGTACATACCGCGCAGCGAGTCGACGAAATCGAGCCCGGCGCGCCGGTAGAGCGCCAGCGGCAGCTCGCAGTCGGAATGAGTCCTGAGGGTCCCCTGGGGAAGCCCATCCCCCAGTTCGACATAGTTGTAGATCTCGCCATTGGCGACGAGGGCGGCACCGGCCGAATCGATGAGCGGCTGGTCGCCGGACACAAGGTCGATGATCGCCAGTCGCCGATGAACGAGGCCGGTATCCCCGGCTAAGTGAAACCCCTCGCCATCCGGACCGCGATGGGCGAGCGCGCGCGACAGGATGTCGAGCACCGAGCGCGCGGGCGGGCGCCCGTTCCGGGTCATGATGCCGGCGATCCCGCACATCAGTGAGCGACCGCGGCGAAGAAATCGAGATAGCGGCGAACGACGATCGCCTCGGTGAACGAGCCTTCATAGGCTGCCCGACCGGCTTCGGCCAAGGATCCCGCGAAGGCGGGATCGCCGGTGACGGCTTGGATCGCGGCGGCGAGCGCGTCGGCGTCGTCGACCGGGACCAGAAGTCCGCTCTCGCCGTCGTCGATCAGCCCTTTGGGCCCCTGGCTCGCCGCGGCGACGACGGGAACACCCCGGGCCCAGGCCTCGATAATGACGTTGCCCAGCGGTTCGTGCCGCGACGGACAGACCGAGACGTCGGCAGTTGCGTAAAGCGGTGCGGTCTCCTGCTGCCAGCCGATGAAGCGCACGCGCTCGCTTACGCCGAGGCGGGCAGCGAGCTTCTCCAGCGCTCCCTGCTCCGGCCCGACGCCGCCGACCCACAGCCAGTGCCCCGGCAGATCGGCAAGGGCGGCGATCAGCACGTCGAACGCCTTGTTCCGGTGCAGCCGCCCCAATGCCAGCAGGAGCGGCGCATCATCGGGGGTATCGAAACGAGCCCGCGGTATCGGCGGTGCAGAGACGTCATCGACGAAATTGGGCAGGTAGTGGCTGCGTTCGGCCGGCCACCCCTTTTCCCGGACATAGGCGACGATATCCGGTGTGTTGCCCACCAGATGATCACAGTGCCGATAGTATTTGAGGTCGTAATAGCCGCCGAGCCGGGCGACGTGAACGTAGGGCCTGGGGCCTGGCCGACTGGCGAATCGGGTCGCCCGGTTCATCCACGACAGGACCACGTCCGGTCTGAACTTCGCCACTTCGGCCGCGAAGGCCGGCTTGGTACGGCGGTCGAGAAAACCGCCGAACCGGAGGACGCCGACATCCAGTCCGGCATCGGCGAGGCGCCGGACCCGCGCGGGCTCCGGCCGGATGATGACCCTCTGCGCGACATCGCGGCGACGCCCCAGCGCGATGGCGAGCCTTTCGAAGAACGCTTCGGCCCCGCCCACCGCGGCACCGGCCATGGCCTGGAGCAGCCGCATGGCCTCAGCGCTCCGCGCCCGGTTCGAGTTCGGCCTTCAGATGCGCGATCAGCGGGTAGAGCGCGGCCATCACAGCGATCGCGAACCCCCACCGTCCCTCGCGATATCCCTTCCGCGACCAGTAGCATTTGATGAAACGCGACACGCTGCGACGGAGCGTCCAGATCAGCGGAGGCAACGGCTTGCCCGACTCGCGAAGGTCCGCGGCGCGCGCATCCGTATAGCGCTTCAGACGCTCGATCATATCGTTGAGATCACGGTCGACATGATGATCGATCGGGGTCTTCAGCCATCGCTTTTCGCCCTTCAGATCGAGGCTCGGATGGATGCGTTGCAGGCCCCAGCGCTTCGCCCCGCGGGAAAACAGCCGGGGCGCGGCACTCACCCCCCATGATCCGCCCCAGCCATAGCGAACCAGGCGGTCGCCGATATAGTTGTCGAACGGCACCAGGAAATAGCCCGGCGCCGCACCCGGCAAGGTCGCCCGGATCTCCTCGAACAGCGCCGCCGGCACGCGTTCGTCGGCGTCCACCTCCAGCACCCAGTCGCCCGTGCAGGCGTCGATCCCGGCGTTCCGACGATCGCCTTCGATCGGCCAAGCCCCCTCGATGACACGGTCGGCGTGCCGCTCGGCGATCTCGCGTGAATTATCGGTGCAGCGGTCCAGAACCACGACCCGCTCGTCGGCGGCGGCGAGACGATCGAGACAGTCGGCGAGTTGATGGCCTTCGTTATGCGCGACCACCAGGGCGGACAGCCGCGGCACGGCGACGGCCGTCATGCAACCACCTCGCCGGCATGAGCCCACAGGCGCGTCGCCACGGCCTCGACGTCGTCGACGGTGATGCTGTCCATCAGCGTCCCGGTGGTGCGGTGGTTGTAGCCGGGGGACCCCACCAGTTCGTCATAGCCTTCCCGTGTCCGCACCACCGCCGTCCGCGTGCCCCAGGGGGCGTAGTTCTCCTCCCGGCTGGGGCCGAACAGACCGACGGTCGGGATGCCGGCGGCAGCGGCGATATGCATGAGGCCGGAATCGTTGCCGATGAACAGCGAACAACGCCGGAGCACCGCATAGGCGGTCAGCAGGTCGATCCTGCCGACAACGTCGATCCGGCGCGAAGCCTCGATTCCGTTCAGCACCGGCTCGGCGGCTTCGCGCTCGTCGGGACCGCCGAGGACCACGACCCGCGCGCCGGCGAGAATGCCGCTCTCATGGGTAAGCCGGAAGGCGAGTTCGGCGAAACGAAGCGCCCGCCACTGCTTGCCGACCCAGTTCGCGGTCGGCGCCAAGGCGAGCACACGGCCGATACCAGGCAGGATCTCCGCCGCCGTTTCGCGCTCGACCTCGCTGATCCACAGACGGGGGGCCGGTGGTTCGTCGAGGTCGAGAACCGAGGCGAGCGCTGCCACGCGGTGGCGCCTGTCATCGGCCTGCACGCGATACAGACGCCGCTGCCGCGCGACCAGAAGATAGGCCAGTGCCGACCGCCGGAGATCGACGACCAAATCCCAGACCGTGCCGGCACACTGTGCCCAAAGCAGCGGCCAGTGCAGCGATGCCTTGCGCTTCCGAACCGGAATGACGCGCTTCAGGTTCGGCATATGCACGAACAGCGGCGCCGCCGCCGGTCCGCAGGCGACAGTGATTCTGGCATCCGGGTACCGCTCGATGAGCACGCCGAGCAGCCCGGTCGACAGCACGGCATCGCCGATACGGGTCGAGGTCAGGAAGAGGATGTTCATCCGAGGAGGGCTTCAAACTCTCCCGCCACCTTATCCCACGTCCATTGCCGCTGCATGTCCCGCGCCCGCGCCGACAGCTGGCTGAAGGTCTGGTCATCGTCGAGCATCCGGATGGCCAGATTGGCGAATGCCTCGTCGTCCGGGGCCAGAAAACCGGTGAGGCCGTTCTCGATTCGCTCCCCCGTCGCACCAAGCGGTCGCGCCACGGCAGGAAGACCCACGGCCTGGGATTCGGCGAGGGTACCGCAATAGACCTCGCCCGCATGGCCCGGATAGAGGTGTACCCGCGCCGTCCGGTAGACCTCGGCCATGTCCGGGTCGGCCATGGGCTGGCGGATCACAACCCCGGCATTGTCGAGGGACAGGCACTTTTCGAGAATCGGCTGGTATTCTTCCGGCAGCTCGACGCCGGACGCGCCACGGTCGAGGATCGCCGAGAACACGTGCAGCTCGGCACGCGGACTGGCGATCTTGACCCGCGTCACCCACAGGTCGAGCAGCCAGTCCAACCCGGCGAGGGGATGGGTCGTCACCACGGCACGCGGCGGCTGCGCCGGCTCGGGCGCTTCGGCCTCGGTGAAGGCCGAGCCTATCCCGTGCGGCAGGATGGCAGAGCGCAGCGACTGTGCCGACCGCGGCACCGTTGCCTGATGCTCCAAGCCATGCACGAGCAGCATGGGCTTCCATGTCGCCAGGCTCTCGGACGCCCGGGCCTTGTCCAGGTAACCGGCCGAGGACGTCAGCCAGAGGAAACGGCGTTCGGCCTTGCCGATGAAATCGAGCAGCGACGGCTTCCGGAAGGCGACCAGCACCTCGCAGTTGGCCGGCGGCGTTCCTTCGTCCAGCGGGTACCAGCCCGCCCCATCCACCAGGACGGGAAAGTCACAGCGGTTGTAGACCCGAACCGCGTGGCCCCGCTTGGCCAGGGCCCCCGGCAGCGACGCGAACGCCTTCTCGGCGGCGCCCATCGCGCGCTCGTTGGGGGAATGGCCGTCGAAGGGAAAGGAATCGTCGACAAAAATGATGTTCATCGCCCGCCTATATACGTCCCACCGTCCCTCGTTGCAAAGTAGAGCCCCTCTTGCGGGGACAGGCATGCAACGCTAGGTCTCCGACGTGTTCTCCTACATGCATGTGACGATGATGGACGGCACGGTCTACATTCCACTCGCCACCCGCGGCGTGCTCTCGGTCTCCGGTCCCGATGCCCGCAGTTTCTTGCAGGGCATGGTCTCGAACGACATGGAGAAAGTCGATTCCGCGACGGCAATCTATGCGGGGCTTCTCTCGCCGCAGGGGAAGTTCCTTCACGACTTCTTCATCGCGATGGACGGCGATGCCTTCCTGCTCGATTGCGAGCGGGATCGAATGGGCGAACTCGCCCGGCGCCTGACCATGTTCCGGCTCAGGGCCAAGGCGGATATCGCCGACCGGTCCGAGGAGTTCTCGGTTATGGCGGTCGTCGGCGCGGGTACTGTCGAAACCCTGGGGCTCGCCCCCGAGCGCGGCCGCGCCAGGCCGTTCGGTGGCGGTATCGCCTTCGTCGACCCCCGCCTCGCTGACCTCGGCGCACGGACGATCCTGCCGGCGGACACCGCCGTCTCGTCGTTCCGGGAAGCCGGACTCGAAGAAGGCGACCTCGCCGCCTACGAAAAACTCCGCCTGTCGCTCGGTATTCCCGACGGCAGCCGCGATATCGTCGTCGACCGGGCCTTCCTGCTCGAAAGCAATTTCGAAGAGCTGCATGGCGTCGACTTCACCAAGGGCTGCTATGTCGGCCAGGAGAACACCTCGCGCCAGAAGTACCGCGGCACGGTACGGAAGCGCCTGCTGCCGGTGCGCGTCGACGGGCCCCTGCCCGAACCCGGAACACCGGTCCTAATGGGCGAGAAGGAGGTCGGAACGATTCGCTCCGGCTTCGACGGGCAGGCAATGGCGCTCCTCCGCCTCGAATATGTCGACGAAGCCAAGAGCAGCGGTACCGCGCTGAAAGCCGGCGAAGCGACCGTCACGCCCGTGCCTCCCGCCTGGGCCTCCTGACGTGAGTGAACCCGAACGGTGCCCCTGGTGCCTGGGGCACCCGCTCTACCTCGCCTATCACGACGAGGAATGGGGCGTGCCGCTCCACGACGACCGGCGGCTTTTCGAGATGCTGATCCTGGAAGGAGCGCAGGCCGGTCTCTCCTGGCTCACCATCCTCAAGCGGCGCGAGGGTTATCGCGCCGCCTTCGACGGCTTCGACGCCGCGCGCATCGCCCGCTATGACGACACCAAGATCGCGGCGCTGCTCGCCGATACCGGCATCATCCGCAACCGCGCCAAGGTGAACGCGACGATCGCCAATGCCCGCGCCTTCCTCGCGGTGCAGGAGGAACGGGGCAGCTTCGATGTTTACTTATGGGATTTCGTCGACGGCGCGCCGATCCGCAATGCCTGGACGGCCTTGAGCGACGTACCCGCTTCCACCCCGGTGTCGGACAGGCTGTCCAAGGACTTGAAGAAGCGCGGCTTCGGCTTCGTGGGCTCGACGATCATGTACGCCTTCATGCAGGCGACCGGCATGGTCAACGACCACCTGACCACCTGCTGGCGGTACGCGGAGGTCGGGGAGTAGTCCTTCCCCCAATGTCATTGCGAGCCGGAGACGAAGCAATCCGGCCGGCTCAGACGGTGTTCCTGGGTCCTCCAGCTTGTCCGGAGGACCCATCCGATCCAGCTCCTCAGACGTCCCGTTCGCTGCGGCCGGAAACGGCGGCCTGGGCGGCGGCGAGGCGGGCGATCGGCACGCGGAAGGGCGAGCAGGAAACATAGTCCAGCCCGGTCTCATGGCAGAAATAGACCGAGGCCGGATCACCGCCATGCTCGCCGCAGATGCCGACCTTGAGGTCGGAGCGGGTGCTTCGGCCGCGCTCGGTGCCGATCTTCACCAGTTCGCCGACACCGTCGCGATCGATGCTCACGAACGGGTCCTGCTCGATGATCCCCAGGTCCTGATAGGTCTGGAGGAAGCGGCCCGAATCGTCGCGGCTGATGCCGAAGGTGGTCTGGGTGAGATCGTTGGTGCCGAAACTGAAGAACTCAGCCGTCTTGGCGATGTCCGCAGCCTGCAGCGCCGCGCGCGGCAGCTCGACCATGGTGCCGACGAGGTAGGTGAGCTTCACGCCCGTCTCCTCGGCGACCGCCGCCGCCACCGCGTCGACCCGCGCCTTCAGGAGGTCGAGCTCCTTCCGGGTGGCGATGAGCGGGATCATGATCTCGGGCTCGACCCACTTGCCGCCTTCGTTGCCGACCTCGACAGCGGCTTCGAAGATCGCCCGCGCCTGCATCTCGTAGATCTCAGGGTAGGAGATACCGAGACGGCAGCCGCGATGGCCGAGCATCGGGTTGGCTTCCTGAAGCTGGGCCGCCCGGCGCCGGACGACCTCCGGGTCCTCCTTGGTTTCCTTGGCGACCTCGGTCAGCTCCTCATGGCTGTGGGGCAGGAACTCGTGGAGCGGCGGATCGAGCAGGCGAATCGTCACCGGCAGGCCGGCCATGATCCGGAACAGCTCGACGAAGTCCTGGCGCTGCATCGGCAGGATCTTGGCGAGTGCCGCCTTCCGGCCGTCGACGTTGTCGGCGAGGATCATCTCGCGGACGGCAACGATGCGGTCGCCGTCGAAGAACATGTGCTCGGTCCGGCAGAGGCCGATGCCCTCGGCCCCGAACTTCCGCGCCATGCGGGCGTCGGTCGGGGTCTCGGCGTTGGTGCGGACCTTCATGGTGCGAAGCTTGTCGGCCCAGTCCATCAGCTTGGCGAAATCGCCCGAAAGCTCCGGCTGGATCGTCGGCACGCGGCCGGCCATCACCTCGCCGGTGCCGCCGTCGATGGTGATCTCCTCGCCTTCCTTCACGGTCGTGCCGCGGACGGTGAGGGTCCCCTTCTTGTAGTCGATCTGAACGTCGCTCGCCCCGCAGACGCAGGCGCGGCCCATGCCGCGCGCCACCACCGCCGCGTGGCTGGTCATGCCGCCGCGGCTGGTCAGGATGCCGCGGGCGGCGTGCATGCCGTGGATGTCCTCGGGGCTGGTCTCGATGCGGACCAGGATCACGTCGTCGCCATGCAGCGCGCGTTCCTCGGCGACGTCGGCGCTGAACACGACCTTGCCGGAGGCGGCGCCCGGCGAGGCCGGCAGCGCCTTGGTCAGCACCGACCGTTCCGCCGTCGGATCGAGGGTCGGGTGCAGAAGCTGGTCGAGGGAGGCCGGCTCGATCCGGCAGACGGCTTCGTCGGGCTTGATCAGCCCGTCCTCGACGAAATCGATGGCGATCTTCAGCGCCGCGCTCGCCGTCCGCTTGCCGGACCGGGTCTGCAGCATCCACAGCTTGCCACGCTGGACCGTGAACTCGATGTCCTGCATGTCGCGGTAGTGCTTTTCGAGGCGCTGGATCACGTCGACCAGCTGCCCGAACACTTCCGGCATCGCTTCTTCCATCGCCGGCTTGTTGGAGCCGCTGGCCTCCTTGCCGCGCAGCGTCAGCGACTGCGGGGTCCGGATGCCGGCCACCACGTCTTCACCCTGGGCATTGACCAGGAACTCGCCGTAGATCGCCCGCTCGCCGGTCGAGGGATTGCGGGTGAAGGCGACGCCGGTCGCGCAGTCGTTGCCCATATTGCCGAACACCATCGCCTGGACGGTGACCGCCGTGCCCCACGAGCCCGGCACGTTGTTCAGCCGCCGGTAGTGAACGGCGCGGTCGTTCTGCCAGCTACCGAACACCGCGCCGATGGCGCCCCAGAGCTGGTCGCGCGGGTCCTGCGGGAAGGGCTCGCCGAGCTGTTCCTGAACCTTCTTCTTGTAAGCCTCGATCAGCGCCTTCCAATCGTCGGCATCCATATCGGTGTCGAGGGTGTAGCCCTTGTCTTCCTTGTGGATGTCGAGCAGCTCCTCGAAGTGATGGTGCTTAACGCCCAGCACGACGTCGCCGTACATCTGGATGAAGCGGCGGTAGCTGTCATAGGCGAAGCGGGGATCGCCGCTGTTCCGCGCCAGCCCCTCCGCCGTCACGTCGTTGAGGCCGAGATTGAGGACCGTATCCATCATGCCGGGCATCGAGACGCGGGCGCCCGAGCGGACCGATACCAGCAGCGGGTTCTCGGCGTCGCCGAACTTGGCGCCGACATGGGTCTCGATATGGCGCAGCGCCGCGTCGACCTGCTCCGTAAGGTCCTCGGGGTACTGGCGATCGTTGTCGTAGAACGCCGTACACACCTCGGTGGTGATGGTGAAGCCGGGGGGCACCGGCAGGCCGAGATTGCTCATCTCCGCGAGATTGGCGCCCTTGCCGCCGAGCAGCGGACGCATGTCCGCGCGGCCTTCCGCCGCTCCCGCACCGAAGCTATAGACCCATTTCGTCATCGCTACCCCTCGACAATCGAGAAATCGGCAACGCTTCCCAGCGCGGAACGGATGCCGGACAGGAGTCGCAGGCGGTTCCGTCGCAGGCCGGGATCGTCGCAGTTGACCGTTACACGGTCGAAAAATGCGTCGACGGGTGCGCGCAGCGTCGCGAGCGCCCCCATCGCAGCGGCGAAGTCTTCCGTTTCCAGAGCGGTCGTGATCGTCTCGCGCGCCGCCGTCAGCCGTTCGAACAGCGCATGCTCTTCGGCAAGGTCGAGCAGCGTCGCCTCGGCCGTCTGATCGTAAGTCGCTCCGTCCTTCTTCTCCTCGATGCGAACGATGTTGCCGGCACGCCGGTAGGCGGTCAGCAGGTTGGCACCGTCCTCGCTGTCGAGGAACGCCTTCAGCGCATCGACCTTGGCGAGAAGCCGCACCGGATCGTCCTCCTCACCGACCGCGAAGACCGCGGCGACGAGATCGTGGCGGATGCCGCGCTCCCGCAGATGCACCTTCAGGCGATCGGCGAAGAAGCCGATCAGCCCGTCGAGCACCGCGCCTTTGTCGGCCGGCGCCACACCGCAATCCTCGTAGAGCGCCAGCGCACGAGCGAAGAGCTGGCGGAGCGAGATTCGGAGGCCGTTCTCGATGATCAGGCGGATGATGCCGAGCGCGGCGCGGCGCAGGGCGTAAGGGTCCTTCGACCCCGTCGGCCGTTCGTCGATGGCGAAGAAGCCGGCCAGGGTGTCGGCCTTGTCCGCCAGCGCGACGACGACCGCCAACGGCTCGGTCGGGCAACGATCGTTCGGCCCTTGAGGCGAATAATGGGCGGCGATCGCATCGGCGACATCCGCCCGCTCGCCCTCGGCGAGGGCATAATAGCGGCCCATGATGCCCTGAAGCTCGGGGAACTCGCCGACCATCCCGGTCGTGAGATCGGCCTTGGCGAGCAATGCGGCGCTGCGTGCCCGGTCGCGATTGGCGCCCGTGACGTTGTCGCAAAGCTCGCCGGCCAGCGCCTGAACGCGTTCGACCTTGGCACCCACCGTCCCCAGGGCGGCGTTGAAGACGATGTTGAAGAGCGCCGGAACCCGGTCTTCCAGGCGGACCTTGCGATCCTGGTCCCAGAAGAACTTCGCGTCGTGCAGGCGGGCGCGCAGCACGCGCTCGTTACCGGCGACGATGGCCTTGCCGCCGTCGGCGGTTTCCAGATTGGCGACCACGGCGAAGCGCGGCGCCAAACGGCCGTCCTCGGCTTCGAGAGCGAAATAGCGCTGATGATTGCGCATGGCGGTGGTCGGCACCTCGGGCGGCAGGTCCATGAACGCCGCGTCGATCGTGCCGGTCAGCACCACCGGCCACTCCGCCAATCCCGCGGTCTCATGCACCAAGGCATCGTCGCCGGGATACCGATATCCCGCCGCCTCGGCCGCCGCCGTTACTCCGTCCGCTATCACCCGCCGTCTTTCCACCGGATCCAGGATCACCTTCGCCGCACGCAGCTTGGCGACATATTCCTTAAAATCCGTAACCTCGATCACATCGGGGGCCATGAACCGGTGGCCCCGCGTCGTCCGCCCGCAGGGAACGCCGACGTCTACAGCCACGACCGCCCCGTCGAACAGGCAGAGGATGCTCTGCAACGGGCGCACCCAGCGCAGGTCGCCACTGCCCCAGCGCATGGATTTGGGCCAGGGAAAGCCTGTCAGCACGTCGGGCATGAAGCCCGCGACCACCTCCTGAGTCGGCAGTCCCTTCCGCTCGATGACCGCGAAATAGAACCGGCCCTTGTCGGTCTCGCGTTCCTCCAACTGGTCGCGGCCGAGGCCCGTCGAGCGCAGGAAGCCGTCGATCGCCTGATCGGGGGCGCCGACGCGGGGGCCGCGGCGTTCCTCCCGGGTGTCCGGCTGGGCGCTTTGCAGTCCGTCGACCACCAGCGTCAGACGGCGCGGCGTGGCAAAGGCCTGTGCCTCGGTATAAGTGAGCTCGGCGAGGGTGAGCTGCTCGCAGACCAGCCTTTGCAGGTCGTCGGCGGCCCGCGCCTGCATGCGGGCCGGAATCTCCTCGGAGAACAGCTCGATCAGCAATTCGGCCATGTCAGCTCCGATCGCCGGTCTCATGGGCGAGCCAGCATTCGCAGCACGCCTTCGCCAACGCCCGCACCCGTCCGATATAGGCGGCCCGTTCGGTCACGCTGATGACGCCGCGGGCATCCAGCAGATTGAACAGATGGCTTGCCTTGATGCACTGGTCATAGGCCGGCAGCGGCAGCGACGCCTCGACCAGCACCTGACACTCCCGTTCCGCATCGACGAAGTGGCGGGACAGCGCCTCGGTATCGGCGTGTTCGAAGTTATAGGCTGAGAATTGGCGCTCCGCGGCCTGGAAGACGTCGCCATAGCGAACGCCGGCGCCGTTCCAATCGAGGTCGTAGACGTCCTCGACGCCCTGGACGTACATCGCCAGCCGTTCGAGGCCGTACGTAAGCTCGCCCGCGACGGGCCGGCAGTCGATGCCCCCCACCTGCTGGAAATAGGTGAACTGGGTCACCTCCATCCCGTCGCACCAGACTTCCCAGCCCAGGCCCCAGGCGCCCAGCGTGGGGCTTTCCCAATCGTCCTCGACGAAGCGGATGTCGTGGCGCAGCGGATCGATGCCGAGCGCGGCGAGGCTCGCCAGATAAAGGTCCTGAAGGTCCGGCGGCGACGGCTTCAGGATCACCTGGAACTGGTAGTAGTGCTGAAGCCGGTTGGGGTTCTCGCCGTAGCGGCCGTCGGTCGGCCGGCGCGACGGCTGCACATAGGCCGCCTTCCAGGGCCGCGGGCCCAGGCTTCTGAGCAGCGTCGCCGGATGGAAGGTTCCGGCCCCCACTTCCATGTCGTAGGGCTGCACGAGGACGCATCCCTGCTTGGCCCAATAGGACTGCAGCGTGAGAATGAGGTCCTGGAAGCTCGGCGCGCCCGTGTCGCCAGCGTTCATCGTCCGTTCGTTCCGTGGGTGATCGGCGCCGGGACCTTACGAATAGCGTGCATCGCGGTCAATGACCGCCCGCCGGGGGCGTCATCCGGGGTAGGGGCAGTCGCTTCGCCCGCAGGAGCGGGTATCGGGGCCGGCCGAGACGTAGGTACCGCACACCCGGCACTTGATCATGTCCTCGGCCGCCGGCTCGGCCGATTTGCGCGGCTTACGCACGGTATCGCGCGACGCGGCCTTGACCTCGTCCCGCCGTTGGCGGTCGAGCCGGCCGACCATCTTGAATCCGTACCACACCACCAGAATGATGGCGGCGAGGACAAGGAGCTTTCCGAAGCTGAACCCGAGCATTGCGCCTTTTAGGCCGGGTCGAGAAACGCGGTCAAGATTTGCTTCCCGCCAGGGGGGCCATGGCGCTGCGATTCGAATTCTTCGTCATCTCAGACCCTTCGACCTTGCCCGTTAATTGGAACCGTCATGCCCGCCTGCGCGGGACCGACGAAATAAGAACCCATGATAAGAACCCACGGGCTCGCGTCCTCACAAACCGAAGCGGGCCCAGGCGGCGCGGGCTTCCAGCGTGCCGAGCACCGCGGCGACCGCTTCCTCACCGACGGCGGCGCTGCCAAAGCCGATTCGGCGGCTCAGCCAGCCTTTCGGCTGATTGGCGACCCGGAACCGGACCTTGTCGCCGAAGCGATCGCGCATGACGGTGCGGAGGTCGCCCAACCCATCGATCAAGCCGTGCTCCAGGGCACCCTGTCCGGTCCAGATATCGCCGTTGAACAGCGTCGCCTCGTCGCCTTTGAGCCTGCGGCCCCGGCGCTCCTGCACATAGGCCTTGAACCCGTCATGGATCTCTCGCTGCAGGGCCTTGAGCCGCTTGACGTCCTCGGGATCTTCCGGCCGGAAGGGGTCGAGCAAGGATTTGTGCTCACCCTCCGTATAGACGCGCCGCTCGACGCCCAGCTTTCCGATCGCTTCTACGAAGCCGAACCCGGCCGCAATCACGCCGATCGAACCGACGATCGAGCTCCGATCGGCGAAGATCTCGTCGGCGGCACAGGCCAGCCAGTAGCCGCCGGAAGCCGCGACATCCTCGACGAAGGTGTAGACTGGCAGGTTCTTTTCCTTGGCCAGGGCCCGGATACGGCCGGCGATCAGCGCCGACTGGACGGGCGATCCGCCGGGCGAGTTGATCGCCAGCGCCACCGCCTTCGTGCCCTTCCCTTCGAAGGCCCGCTGAATCGGTTCCGCCAGCGCCGCCAGATGAAGGTTCTGGCGCATCGGCATGCCAGAAGCGGCAATGACGCCATTCAACCGAAGAACGGAGACGATCGGCGCAGAGCGTCGAAAGGGCAATCGGAGACCGAACGGCATGGGCGGGGAACCTCGCTGCGGGCGGGAACGGCGGAACAGGAGACGTCATGGCGAATATGGGGCTTACGAACGAAGACCCAACGCCTGACCGTCGCGAAGGACCGCATCGGCGGCCGCAGTGTAGCTCTGTCCCTCGCCATGGAGGACCAGCCCCGGGCTGAGCGTAAGCGGCCCGGCGATCCCCTTTCGGGCCTGCACGATCACCCGTTTCGCAGCCTTGCCGGCATGCGGCCACAGCGGAAAGACAATGGTATCGCCAGCCCTCTCCATGAGCAGGGCGAGAAGGGCGTCGAGGCGGTCCGCCCGTTGGATGAAGGTGACGGTTCCCTTGGTCCGCACCATCTGAAGCGCGTAGCGGACCCAGGCGGCAAGCCCGCCGTCGCTCTCCACCCCGGCCGCTCTCCGCCCCGGCACCGGCGAGGGATCGGCGCGATCGGGCGGCAGGTAAGGCGGGTTCGCCATGACATGATCGTAACCGCCGGGGGTGAGACGGGGCGCCGGCGGACCGCCGACATCGCCGATGACCGCCTCGATCCGGGACTGAAACCCGTTCTCGATGATGTTGCGGCCGGCCAGGCGGACCATTGCCCGGTCGCGCTCGATGCCGGTGATGCGGCAGTCCGGCACCCGGCGGGCAAGACAAAGTGCCGCCGCACCGGCACCGATCCCGAGTTCCAGCACGCGCGCCCCCGCCGTCGCCGGCACCGCCGCGGCCAGGAGCACCGGATCTATCGCGGCGCGGTACCCTTCGCGGGGCTGGTGAAGAACGACTCGGCCGTCGAGCAGGCCGTCCCGCGTGAGCGAGGCCGGCGGGAAATCATCCGGTTCCGCCGTCATCGTCGTCGAGCGCCTGTCGCGCTTTCTGGAAGTTCTCGTCGGCGACCATGATCCGCCGTTCGATCGCGCTGATGCTGCCTTCGACGATGCTGGCATTGCTGTCGAACACGACCGACGGGATGCCCGCGTCCCTCAACACCGCCAGGGACCAGGACAAACGGACGGGATCATTGGTGCGAATTAGTTCCTTCACCGGCGCGTTCGCTCTATATCGTATCCGTTGCAGGATGCGCCGCGTCGCTTGACCGGCGTTTCACGGCGTTTCTATGCTCGCCGTCGTGACGATTGGCGTCAAGAAGAGGGAACCGCATGGCCGTTGTCGCCAGTCCGGAGCAGGTGAAGACTACGGCGGACAATAGCATCCTCGACAGGCTTCATGCCTTGGTGGCCGACGATCTGAAGCGCGTCAACGCGGTGATCGTCGAACATATGCAGAGCCCGGTGTCGCTGATCCCGCAACTTGCGGGGCATATCGTCGCGTCGGGCGGCAAGCGCCTGCGCCCGATGCTGACCCTGATCGCGTCGCGCCTCTGCGGCTATGAAGGCAGCCGGCACGTCAGGCTCGCGGCCTGCGTCGAGTTCATCCACACCGCGACCCTGCTGCACGACGACGTCGTCGACGAGAGCGGCCTGCGGCGCGGCGTCGCCACCGCCAACGCGCTGTGGGGGAATGAGGCCAGCGTGCTGGTGGGCGACTTCCTGTTCAGCCGCGCCTTCCAGCTTATGGTCGCCGACGGCTCCCTCAAGGTCCTGGAGATCCTGAGCTCGGCTTCGGCGGTGATCGCCGAGGGCGAGGTGATGCAGCTCGTCACCGCCAACGACCTCGCAACCACCGAGGACGACTATCTGGCCGTGATCTCGGCCAAGACCGCCGCTCTGTTCGCCGCAGCCTGCCGGATCGGCGCCGTGGTGGCGGAAAAGGACGCCGAGACCGAGGATGCGTTGGAGCGCTACGGCCTCAATCTCGGCATCGCCTTCCAGTTGATCGACGATGCGCTCGACTACGCCGCCCAGCAGGCGACGCTCGGCAAGTCGGTCGGCGACGATTTCCGGGAAGGCAAGGTGACGCTTCCCGCCCTGCTCGCTTTCCAGCGCGGCGACGAGGATACCCAGGCTTTCTGGCGGCGGACGCTGGAAGACGGAGAGCAGGTCCAGGCCGACCTGCCGCGGGCGATTTCGCTGATGGAACGCTGCGGCGCCATTGCCGACACCATCGACAGGGCGCGCCTATACGGCCAGAAGGCGATCGAAGCGTTAGGGCCCCTCCCCGACGGGATCGAAAAGCGGGCCCTGATCGATGCGGTCACGGTCAGCATCGACCGCGTTTCCTGACCGATCCTCTCTGATCACGCGGCGGCGCTGGGGCGGGCAGACACCGTTTCATACCACCGCAGCAGGTTTTCCTGGTCTTCCGGAATCGTGATCTTCGACCATTTGGCGAAGTCCACCATGCAGAGCCCGGTGATGTCGGCGATGGTGAAGCGTTCGCCGGCGATGAAGGGCGATTCGCCCAGCCGTTCGTCGAGCTGGCGGTAGAAGCGGCCGATCGTCTGGAGACCGCGCTCGACGAGCTCGGGGATCTGCGCCGTCTCCTCCTTCACGCCGGCGACGGCCCGACCGGCCATCCCCCGCGCCCTGTTGCGCAGAACGTCGCCCGCGGCGTCGAAACCGATCATCTCGACCCGCCGCTGCCACATCTCCACCACGGCCTTGTCGAGAGGGTCAATCCCCATCAGCGGCGGTTCGGGGTGCAGTTCCTCGAAATAGCGGCAGATCGCCACCGACTCGCCGATCCGCGTTCCGTCGTCGAGCTCCAGCATCGGCACCAGGCCGAAGGGGTTGAGCCTCATATAGTCGGGTTCGAGCTGGGCCGCGTTGCGAAGATCGACCTGCACCATGGGAACGGAGATCCCCTTCTCGGCCAGGAAGATGCGCACCCGGCGCGGGTTGGGCGCGGTCTCGCAGTCATAGAGCTTCACGGCGGCAATCCCCACGGTTGGTTTCGGCAGCGACCGACACATGTATCCTGTGACGCATGCGCCTGACAAACCAACCGAAGAACGGGGAGACGCGACTGTGCTAGTCGAGCAGATCTGGACCGGAAACAACTATCGCAACTTCAACTACCTGATCGCCTGCCCGGAGACCGGCGAAGCGCTGGCAATCGACCCGCTCGACCATGAGAAGTGCCTCGCCGCGGCCAAGAAGCATGGCTGGACGATCACCCAGATCCTCAACACCCACGAGCACGGCGACCATACCGGCGGCAACCGGCCGATGATCGAGGCGACGGGCGCCAAGCTGCTCGCCCATCACAAGGCGTCGATCCGGGGGATCGACCGCGGCCTCAAGGCCGGGGACGTCATCAAGGTCGGGAAGACGGTGGAGCTAGAATCGCTCGACACCCCGGGCCACACGATGACCCATGTCTGCCTGCTGTCGCATACCGATCAGCCGGCTCTGTTCTGCGGCGACACCCTGTTCAATGCCGGGGCGGGCAACTGCCACAATGGCGGCCATCCGGCCGAGCTCTACCACACCTTCGCCAGCCAGCTCGCCGCCCTGCCCGAGTCGACCCGGATCTATCCGGGCCACGACTACATCACCAACAACCTGCAGTTCACCCTCGACCGCGAGCCCGACAACCCGCGCGCCAAAAGCCTCCTGGGCGAGGTCGAAGACCAGGACCCGTCCCATGCCATGGTGACGACGCTGGGGCTGGAGAAGGAGATCAACACCTTCTTCCGCCTTCACAATCCATCGGTGATCGCGCGGTTGCGGGAGTCGTTCCCCGACCTGCCGGAAAGCCCCTCGCCCGAACAGGTGTTCCTGAAGCTTCGCGAGCTCAGGAACAACTGGTGAACCGTCCTTCGCCGTCATTGCGAGCGACCAACGGGAGCGCGGCAATCCAGCGGCCGGCAGCGCCCTGAAAGCCTGAATCCTTTTCTCTCCGCGTCATCACCCGGCTTGGCCGGGTGATCCACGACTGAACCTTCGTCCGTCTCTGGAAAGTCGTG
>MDTD01132698.1_pt1 | contig 29372 bp, 20 predicted proteins | sample 811221 | NCBI WGS metagenome assembly MDTD01 (sample SAMN05326646, study PRJNA326480) | marine metagenome | isolation source: seawater | place: Pacific Ocean: South West | collected 2011 | reverse complement strand
GTTCGTTGTTGGAATGGCACAACTCAGCTTCCGTTTCGGCCAAGGTACGGTGCTTCACGTCGGTGGTGCCCATGACTTCGAACCGGTCATTTTTGGAGGTTATCGCTCGTTTTACCGAGGCTATCTAAGTCTAGATCAGCGGCTTGGGAGCTTTGGAATGCTGCACGTGGACGCAGCATACGATTACCGCGAATATGGCGTTTGGAGTCCTTACCCGGTTGATGTTCCCAATGCGGGTAACGTGACCCCTCAGGTAAGTGAATCGCAGCGGCAAGATGCGCGTTTGCGGGCGGGCATGTTGGTGGATTTTAATGTCCATCGCGCATTCGGCATCACGCTTGGTTACCGTTTTGATAAGGTATTAACGGACTATAATATCGTAATTAATAGTCCTGACTACGATGCACAGAGCTTTATGGGCTACGACGAGCATCGTATCTTCACCACTTTGAACATACGATACTGAGCGTAACTCCACGGTGGCGGTCGATGGTTAGACGAACTCTTAAAGGTGTCTCGAAACGAGGCGCTTTACTGCTTTTCCTCTTAAGTCTAGTCGGCTTAGGTGGAGGGTGTAAGACGGCGTCGACGGCTGAGTATAAGAAGTATGCAAAGGTTGATCTATCGGAGCACCTAAAGAAGGTGGGACTCGGTCCGGGCGATGTGTTTGAGCTTCGCGTGTACCGGGAGAAGGAACTCACGGGAACTCACCGAATTTCGTCTGAAGGTGACGTGGATGTGCCCTTAATTGGCCGAGTTAAAGTCGATGGCATGACGCCCGGTGAGATTGGAGAGATTATCTCCAATAAGTTGCGTCAAGGTTATATTCGAGAGCCTTCCGTCAGCATTTACCCCAAAGAATACAATTCTAAGAAGATCATTGTTCTTGGAGAGGTGGCGAAACCGGGAACCTTTCCCTTCAAGAACAATATGACAGTTGTTGAAGCCATAACATTGGCTGGTGGATTCAAGAGTTCTGCGAACAAGAATTACGTTGTGGTAACTCGAAAAATCGAGGGTAAAGAGCGACGTATTGAAGTTCCAGTTCAAGATATAACGGAAGGGCTGGCGTCGAACTTGGCGTTAAACGCGGGAGATATCGTCTTCATCCACGATCGTCTGCTGTAGCGCTAGGCCCTGAAAAAGTGGACCGTTTCATGCTACCAGGGCACCATCTGACGCACGGGCTGGTGCGCCAGCACCTTTTTAGGATTAAAAAAAAGACGAGCAAACGGTGGCGATCGGTTGTCGCGACCGTTGAGCGGGCATAAGATTCGCGCTAGGTTTGGAAAAACCAGTTGGAGGCGGCATGGGTAAGGTCATCGGAATCGACCTCGGGACAACAAACTCTGTGGTAGTAGTCATGGAGGCAGGAAACCCCGTAGTTATCCCGAATAGCGAGGGTTCTCGAACGACTCCCTCTGTCGTTGCGTTTACAGATGAGGGAGAGCGTCTGGTTGGGCATATTGCAAAGCGCCAAGCCATTACGAACCCTGTGAATACCATTTTTGCTGCAAAGCGTCTCATGGGACGCAAGTGGGATTCTGAGGAAGCCAATCGCGTTAATGAGACGTCACCTTACGATGTGGCTTCTGCCGCCAACGGCGATGCGCATGTTCGTGTGTTTGATCGGCTCTATTCGCCGGCTGAACTCTCCGCGTTTGTGCTGGAAGAGGTTAAAGCGTTTGCAGAGGAATACCTGGGTGAGCCCGTTGATGATGCTGTGATTACGGTTCCGGCGTATTTTGATGATTCGCAGCGTCAGGCCACGCGTGATGCAGGTAGGATCGCCCGAATGAACGTCCTCAGGATCATTAACGAGCCGACGGCTGCTGCATTGGCCTATGGTCTGAGCCGCGAGAGCCGAGGGGTTGTCGCCGTATACGACTGGGGTGGAGGAACCTTCGATATCTCGGTTCTTGAGGTTGGCGAGGGTGTATTCCAGGTCAAATCGACCAATGGTGATACATTCCTCGGTGGTGAGGATGTCGATATCATTATCATTAACATGCTCGCGGATGAGTTTTACGACGAGCATCAGATGGACTTGCGTTCGGATCCGATTGCACTTCAGCGACTCAAGGAGGCGGCTGAAAAGGCGAAGATCGAACTATCGACTGTCGAGGAAACAGAGATCAATCTGCCATTTATCTCAGCGGACGATTCCGGCCCAAAACACCTTCAGTCCAGTTTGAGCCGAGAAGAGCTCGAAGCCCTTGTTGAAGGATTGGTAGAGAGCACACTGGACCATTGTCAATATGCGCTCGAAGATGCAGGTCTGACCGTGGATAATGTCGATGAGGTCATCTTAGTTGGTGGTATGACCAAGATGCCGATCGTTCAGTCGTCGATTTATGACTTTTTCCGACGGACGCCAAACCGAGGTGTCAGTCCCGATGAAGCTGTGGCAATTGGAGCGGCTATCCAGGGCGGAATTATCCGTGGTGATGTGAATGATGTCATTCTCTTGGATGTGATTCCTGTGTCGCTGGGGATCGAAACAAAGGGCGGAGAATTCACCAAGCTCATCGAGAGGAACACACCCATTCCAAGTAGCCACGCTGAGGTGTTTACAACGGCTGAGGATTATCAGCCCTTGGTGAACGTTCATGTGCTTCAGGGTGAACGGCCGATGGCGGCCGACTGCAAGAGTCTCGCTAGGTTTGAACTCCTCGATATCCCGCCAGCTCGTCGTGGCGTGCCTAAGATCCAAGTTCTCTTCGATGTGGATGCGAATGGGATTTTGAATGTGACTGCTAAAGATCTTGGTAGCAACAACGTCAAGACCGTTCGCGTACGTGCGACAAGTGGTCTGAGTGAAAATGAGATCCAGCGGATTATGCAAGAGGCAGAAACCAACAAATCGCTCGATACACGGCGTAAAGAGGTACAGGCTTTGCGCAATCGGGCTGACGGTCTGATCTACACCACTGAACGTAGTTTGATGGAATTCGGTTCCTACCTCACGGAAGATGAGACTCAGCAAATCCGGAGAGATATGGATCGATGCCGGCGTTCGTTGGAGTCGGATGAACTCGAACAAATTACGCTGGCACTTCAAAACTTGGAGCGCTCCAGCCAACGCATCGCGGACGTCATGTACAGCGAAGTGACCTAGAGTGCGTGAGAGGGTGACGTGGCGACCCCTGACTATTACATCACGCTCGATGTAGGGCGCGATGCGACCGATGACGACCTCAAACGCGCTTATCGGAAGCTGGTAATCAGCCTTCATCCAGACCGCCATGGTGGTACCGAAGAGGCCACTGAGCGGTTTCAGCGCGTCGTTGAGGCTTACTCAGTTCTTTCCGATCCGGACAAGCGAACCAAGTACGATGAAGGTCATATTGTGCGTGGCATGCGCTTCGAGAAAGGAGGGAATGCTCGCGAATTTATTGGGGGTTTTTTCGATAACGTTCTTGGTGTGCGGCCACGCCAGCCTGCGCGAGGTTATGACCATCTTTACAGACTTGAGCTAAGCCTGGTCGAGGTTGCACAAGGTGTCACCAAGGAACTCTCAATTCCATCTGATGAAGTCTGTCATACGTGTTGCGGGCGAGGTTTTGAATCAGGCGTTATGCCCAATCTATGCGAGCGGTGCGACGGATTAGGTGTACTTCGACGCCGTAAGTTGGTGCGCTCGGAAATAGAGGACTGCCCTGATTGTGCCGGCCGAGGCTATTTGATCGAAGATCCATGCAAAGACTGCCACGGTAAGGGAATGACGGTCGTGATTCGGCAGGTTAAAATCGACATTCCAGCGGGAGTAGAACACGGAGCAAAGCTGTTGATTCGCGGTGCGGGTCAATCCGGTTGGCAAGGTGGAGAAAAAGGTGACTGCTGGGTGCACGTGAGTGTGAAAGAACATCCCTACTTGGAACGAGACGGTTGGAATCTTATTTGCCGTCGTCCGATCAGTATTTTTCAGGCACTAGCCGGAACCAAGCTGCAGGTACCAACCGTTGACGGAGTTGTTAACATCAAAGTACCACCACGGTCCGCTGATGCGAGTCCTCTCAAGATGCCAAGTTATGGCATCTTGGACGCATCCACTGATCAACGTGGGGACCAGCTTGTTATTCTGGACGTGGAAATGCCACAGGGCCTTACAGCAGCCGATATGACGAAAATAAATGAGCTACTGGGTCAGTTGAGTGACGAGGCCTTTCCGAAGACGCAGAATTACGATCGTCTACTGAGAAAAGGATCGGCTGATGATTAGGCACCTTTCTCTGTCGATAATCCTACTTTCGATCGCGATGTTAGTGGGAGGGTGTGCAACACTCGAAACGACTCAGTCGGAGGGAATGTCTCCATCGGCTGCAGTCAAAGGGCCTACCAAGGAAGTCAGCGAGGAGGTGATAAGGGGGGAGGTAAAACACCCGTCTAATCTTCGTGATCCCGGGCTGACCTTTGAGGTGAGTACCGATCAGGACATTGAACTTTGGCGTCGGGCGTCAGTGGCGATAAAGAAGGGGGAGCATGGTCGAGGACTTCGCCACCTGGAAGAGATCGTTCGCGGCAAACACCGAACCAAAGAGCGCGAGAAGGCGCGTCTCGCACTTGCACAGTCTTCCCTTGAAAGGCACGCGCATCGTAGAGTTCTCTCCCTTTTGGATGCGCCAAGTGTGGATCATGAGTTCGAGCGTCTTCAGACAATGGCGCTAGCCTACGAGGGAATGGAGAAGTATGAAGAGGCTGCGCAGGTTTGGCTCAAGGCAGTCCAAGAAGCTGAGAGTGCTCAGCGCTCGGGACACGCCCGAAAAGGAGCCGCTCGAAATCTATTTCTTACAGGGAAGACCGAGCAGGCGGTCGACACTCTCGAAGATGCAGAGAAGGCAAGCCTAGCCCCGTTGGTCGAAGAAGCGCTTCATCCAACGCTTCTTGAGCGGCTTTATAAGCAGGTTGGCAAAGAAGATCCCTGGTACGCTTGGTTGGCCTTGCGTCGTGCCCGTCAATTCATGCGAGAGGGAAATGCGGTCGGAGCCCGAGAGGCAGCCGAGCATTCCCTGAAAGACTCAGCAGGACCACAAGTACGTCATGAGGCCCGTGAGTTCATGCAGCGACTCGTGCAATGGGACAAGGTCGAACCGAAGCGTGTCGGCGTTCTGATGCCTCTGAGCGGCAAATATCATAAGAGTGTGCGCGGATTTAAGTTAGCAATTGAGTTAGCGTTCGCGAAAGAGCCATCTCTCGTACCTATCTTTAAGGATACGGCTGCCGATCCAGTACAAGCAGCCAAAGCAGCCGAAGACTTAATTTTTAAAGATAATGTTGCGGTGATTTTGGGCCCTGTTGGCAACAGGGAGACAGAAGCGGTGGTCAACGTGACGCGTCGATACCACATCCCGCATGTCCATCTATCGAGTAAGCATGAGCTGGGGCTCGAATCCAAGAACGTGCTTCGGTTCAGGGTTAGCCCCTACGAATACGGGGCGTTGATGGCACGCTATGCTGTCGAAGAATTGGGTCACAAACGCTTTGGACTCTTCTGCCCGACGAACAGCCATGGTTATGCCGCGATGGCGGGTTTTTGGGACGAGGCGGTCTCTCTCGGAGCGGAGGTTCGTGCCGTTGAGTTTTTTGGAGCGAAGCTAACCAAAGCGAGCGAGTTCAATCCTCTGGTCGGGAAGCTCCTCCATGCGACAGAGCCTGGAAAGGTTCGAGTGGACTTTGATGCGCTTTTCGTACCGGGACGAGCCTCTCAAATGCGAACCATGGTTCCCCTACTGAAGTATTGGGGTGTTCGCATTCAGACTGACCCAAGTGTGAAGGGAACGGCCAAGAGACCCTTAGTGCAGCTACTGGGAAGCAGTGGTTGGCATCACCGATGGTTGATCGATAAAGGAGAGGATCTTCTCGACAACAGCGTCTTTGCAACGCCTTTTCATTACGACCCCAACGATCCTTATGCCGATGATTTTGTGGTTCGATATCAGCGGGCCTCCAACAAAGCTCCTTTGCCTGTGCATGCGGAGGTCTACGATGCCGCGAATTTGGTCGTCACGGCGCTGAGCGGACTTCAGGGAGAGTCGCATGAGACCCGACGACAGATGCTTCAGCGATTAATGCAGCAAGGTACGATCAAGGGAGCCACTGGACCATACCAACTTTCTCTCGATGGAACGATCATCCGTCGTCCGTGGCTAATGACTGTAGATTTAGATGAAATACGCCCGCGCCTTCCTATCCTCGAGGAGATCGAGCGACGAAGCGAACGCGGGAGAGTATCAGAAGAACCGTAGGTGCCTGTTTGAACGAAGATCTATTCATTCGCACGCTGTTGAGTCATGTGCCTCATGCAAAGACTCCTGAGGGACCCGGGGACGATGCCGCTGTACTTTCCAAACAAGCACGTGTTCTCAGTGCCGATGCCCTCATTGAAAATGTACACTTTGTTCGCTCCCATCCGCCCGAATGGCTTGGATGGAAGGCACTCGCCGTTAACCTCTCCGATGTAAACGCCATGGGAGCGAAGCCGGAAGGATTCGCGTTCACTGCAGCCCTTCCGCCAGATATTTCTGAGTCATGGTGGACCCGTTTCGCGATGGGTATGGGAGAGTATGCTGGTTTGACCCAAACGACGTTGGTCGGGGGGGATATTGTAAGAAGTCCGGGGCCGATATGCCTGTCCATCACGGCCTGGGGAGAGCCGGTCTCCGACGTACTTTTGAGGCGCGATCAACTTCAAGCAGACGACAGGCTAATGGTAGTCGGAACCGTTGGAGCCTCCGGTTGTGGCCTAAAGACGTGGCTTGCCATGGAGCATGGCACCTTTTGGGAGAAACCCTTACCGACTGTTTCGGACGAGGTATTGGCACACCTGAGACCCAATCCACCACTTTGGGCGGGTGCCAAGGCAGCAGAACTCGGCGCACGATGCGGTATAGACCTCTCTGATGGCCTTGCAAAAGACCTCAACCGACTAGCTCAAGCATCCGGGTTAACGCTTGTTATCGATGTCGACTCCATTCCTGTTGCCCGAACATCGGGTACTCTTACTGTCGACCAGGTTCTTAGCTTCGGAGAAGACTACAACCTCTTGATTGGCGTAACACCGAAGTTGACCCAAGAGTTTGAGGCCTTAGGATTCGTTGATATCGGCCAGGCCATTACCGGTGATGCGATTGTTCGTTTTGAACGCGGGCAACATCCTCTAGAACTTCAGACCAGACCGTTCGAACATTTTGAAGACTAATCAAGACAACGCCAGCTTGAAGCGCAAGGGGATGCTCCTAGCATCGCTTATTGCCGCCGCCGCTCTCGGTGCCTTTCTCTCGAGCCAGTGGACTGACGAGAGTGAGATTTCTCGAACGTCTTCGACAAGCCCCCATGAAGTCCCAGCAGACAATGAACCTGTTGCGTCTACTCTCCCCGAGATCAAGGACGTATCAGACGCGAAGATGGAGGAGACATCTCGTCCTGAAAAAGTCCAGGATAGGGAGCGCCTGGAAAAGCGTCATGAGGAGGTACGTCTTGGGCTTTCCTGGGATACCGAGCCAACGACGCTTAGGGTCTATCAGTCCACGGATGTTCGGCTCTGGGTGAGAGAGAAGCCAGCTGCTCACCAAAATGCGACCTGCGAATGGTTCTTCGATGGCACGTCTAAGGTTGGATGCGACGTGATGCATACTTTCGAGGGAGGGCTTGCAGACGTGCGTGTCAGACTTCGGCTTGTCGATGGTGACTGGTCGCACGAGTCGACTCGGATCATACCGTTGGAAAGACTCGAGGTTGTCGCTGGGTTGGGAAGTGATTCGTTAGCCTCGGCGGATATTCCCGAGCCAAAGCGTGCGGAACGAGCCTTTCGGTTTGCAGTCATCGCAGATAGTGCTGCCGAAGGAGGAGTTCCCGCTGGTGTGCGTCGAGGGATTAGTTCGCTGAAAGACCGCGTTCGCCCAGAACTCGTTTTTCATCTTGGCGGACTCGTGACTCCAAACTCTGGAGAGCTTGGATGGGATAGAGTAAACGAATCGATGGCGAGTCCACTGCGGCAGGCCGGTATACATACGTTGTGGGGCATGAACGGTATCGACACGCGGGAGGGTGCGCGCGTACGCCCTCCAGAGTTGGAACTCATCGACGGCAAAGATTATCCAGTGCGTTACACATTTAGCTACAAGGGTGCCTTCTTCCTGTGTTTCTCAGTGAGTGGTGCCGATGGGGCAGATGAGGCAACCTTGAGGTGGCTTAAGGCGACCCTTGAGAAGGCAAAAATATACGATTCCCGATTTGTAATGACCTACCTGCCACTCAACAAATTTACCGAGCGTCATCTGGGCTCGCATAAAAAGAAGATGCGTCTCTATGAAATCCTTCTTCGTGCCAGGGTGACCGGTTTGTTTACCGGGGCATATCGCGTCTATTTCAAGGGCCGTTATGGTGTGTTGGATGTCGTCAGCACAGGAGCGTTGGCAGGAACTGGTGGAAAACTCTCTGGAACCAATCTTTCTCAAAAGAGTTCGTTCACGGTGGTTGATGTAGAGGAAGGGGCGATGAAAACGATCTTTGCGGTCGAAGGTCCTGATTTTGACCAAACGATTGATGAGACCATCTTGCCCGACTCAGTCGAGGTTTATACTCGGTGAGCGCCGCGTTAACCGGTGGCATCTATGTCCATTTCCCATATTGCATTCATCGGTGCTTTTACTGTGATTTCAACCTCATTACCCCAAAGGTAATCCCACAGCAGGCGTACACTGAGGCGATTCTCAATGAACTTGCTCGTCGCGCTGAACGGCTCCATGAGCCAGCCCATTCGCTCTATTTCGGAGGCGGAACGCCGAGCCTCTGGGAAACGGCTTGGTTTACGCAAGTTATCGAAGCTGCTGCGCACTCTCCAGGACTTCGCTCAGAGGCGGAGATAACATTAGAGGTTAATCCTTCGGACGTAACGCATGAACGATGTGAGGGTTGGTTAAAAGCAGGAATTAACCGACTTTCACTTGGCATCCAATCGTTCGATACTCGCACGTTGGAAGCCGCCGATAGGCGGCACACTGGAGAGATGTCTTTCGCAGCAGTGGCAACCGCCCGTGCTGCCGGATTTGAAAACCTCAGTGTTGACCTCATGTTCGGATTGCCCGGCCAAGATGAAGCTGGTTGGCGTCATGAATTGGACCACGTGATCGCGTTGGATGTGCCACATATCTCGGTTTACGGACTTACAGTCGAAGAAGCGACGCCACTGCACGGGCTTGTCAGGCGGGGCGATGTAACATTACCGGATGACTCGACGACTCATCGTATGTTTTTCCTAACCCACGACCTTCTCGAAGAGCATGGCTTCGAGCATTACGAAGTCAGCGCTTACGCTAAAACAGGACACCGTGCTGTTCACAATAGCGGTTATTGGGCCTGGCGGCCCTACTTAGGGCTGGGGGCTGGTGCACATGGTTTCGATGGGCGAACGCGATGGGAGAATATTCGACGTGTTAAGACGTATATCGAGCATGCGCGCAGTGGGCTTGATCCGACGGCCCAGGAAGAAGAACTCGATACGGATTCGCGTACATTCGAACGCCTTATGGTTGGTCTTCGCCGCCTTAAGGAAGGTGCGCCAATGGACGGTGATATGAGGCGTTTCCGCTCGAAGGCTGACGCGCTTATCGAACGAGGTTGGTTGGAGGAAGTCTCGGGGAATGTCCGAGTGACGCGAGAAGGTCTGAGATGGATGAATGATGTGCTAAGTGAGTTTCTCTGACGCTATTTCATTCCTGCAGCAAGCCATAGATTGGCTTTAGTTGCTTCGTTGAGCGCCGCCCGTTCATCAGTACCCTCTAAGGCTCTAACCCAATCCGCATGTCGACCACCACGCTCCCAGGCCCGATAAGCTGCCACCCCGGTATCCTGCCCGCCTTGGCTTAGTCGGTATTCGACCCATGCCCACCGAGCTGATGTGGCCCGCAAATCGGTAATACGGCCTAGTTGTTTCTTCAGAAAAGCAAGTTCCTTCTCAATCGCCTTAATTCCCATGAAGGGAGCATCTCCCAAGGGTGTATGCAGTTTAGGAACGAGGGGAGACGCCCCAATCGCAATAGGAATCGTTGATTGAAGTTCACGAACGAGTTCCACCAATTCGGCGAGGTCTTCTTCCGTTTCATCGGGCAGACCGACGATGACATATAGCTTGAGTTTCCGCATGCCGGCCTCTTTGGCCCATGCAGCCGTATCTCGTAGGTGTTGTGTGCGTATTCCTTTGGCAAGCTTGTTCCGCAGTCTTTGACTCGGCGCGTCGGCAGCTACAGTCATCGTTCGGGCTCCGCCTTGAGCTAGAAGCCGCGCGAATTCTGCATCGAGTCGATCAGCTCGTAAGGACGAAATACCAACTCCCTTACCAAGATTCACAACGTGAGATAGGGCTGCCTTAATCCCGCTCCATTCGCTCACTGCAGCGCCAACAAATCCGACTCGGGGTGCGTCCTCGGGAATTGCCCCAATAACGCGCTGAAGCTCCGATTCCCGCATGGGAGATTCGGGGGAGCGCACGAGACAAAATTTGCAGTAGCGAGGACAGCCACGACTCGCTTCTACGAGGAACATGTTAGAGAGTTCCGTGTGTGGGGTGATGATTTGGCCGATGGCCGGTAGGTAAGGATCACGGATCTTTTGTGTGGGTGGCACCGCGTTTCCATGAACGTCCGGAACCCAGACTCCTTGAATTTGAGCTGCTCTTTCGGCGAAGTCCTCGCGAGTTATCGCATCTTTAAACGCTTCAACGAGAAGAGGTGTTGCAACTTCACCGTCTCCGACAACGACGGCGTCCACGAATGGACCAAGAGGAAGCACATTAGAGGCGGTAATGGGTCCACCTACCACCACGGGCGGATGATGCTTCGTTCTCTCGTTCCGAAAGGCAGGAATTCCTCCCAAGTGTAGAAGTTCGAAGAACCCTGGGATGTCGAGGTCGTAAGCAACGGAAAAGGCCAGAAGGTCGAATTGACCCAGCATGCGTCCCGATTCGATAGAGAGAGGCTGCCAATTCTTTTGGCGATAAAGGCTTACGTCATCGGGTAAGAACACCCGTTCGGCGGATACGTCTGTTTGTTCGTTGAGCATTCGGTATATCACCTGAAAACCCAAGGAACTCATGCCCGTGTGGTATGGATTGGGATAGCTTAGACCAATGCGAATGGGTGCATCTTTGTGGATGGTACCAACCTCAGCCTCGAGAAGATGTCGACGAACACGTTTGGGATCCCAAGAGCGTCTATCTTCAAGATTCAGTCGCCGCTCATTTCTTGAGAGACGCCGCTGTTTTTTCCCTTTTGCCACTTAAAAGGTTCCGTTCAAGGTGTTGAGGGCATTTGAATCGTTAATGTTTGTCAATTGTACTTCAATTGTTGCCGGAAGCATCGGTGATGCACAAAAAGGGAGCTGACCCAGGTCCTTTGGAGCAAAGGTGCCCTTAGCGATTGCCTCTTCAATGAGGCTCAATGCGCCGACTTCGAAGAACGAAAAATGTGGCTGAAGCACCCCGTGAGAGTCTCGAGGAATGATGACCGAGATTCCTGCTTGGCGTTGATCGAGAAGCCACTGACATGCAGCTGACGTCAGCAGCGGGAGATCGCAGGCCACAATCAACCAAGGGCTGTGATGCGCACGAAGGGCGCCTAGAATACCGGACAGGGGGCCTTCGATATCTGGTGCATCGCCATGTTGTGGATAGCTGGAGAATCCAGGCGGTAAATTTCCCCTGCCTAAAAAATGAACCTTTTCCACACATGGTTCGATGGCATGTACAAGACGGGCAGCAAAAGATAACCCGTTCAATTCTAGCAAGTGCTTGGGAGAGCCCATGCGCTTGCTGCGACCTCCGATCAAGATCCCAGCCTGAACGCTCATCGAGCTCGAGGGCCCTTAAATTGAGGGGCTAACTCTTCCAGAGTTCGGACGTTCCACCCGTTGGATACGTCTTCCATGAGTGCAGAGAAGGTTTCGAGTTTAGATTCCAATCCGATGCGAAGGTCTCGCTGAGCTGCGAGCGTCCCGTCTATTCCGTCCGTTTCGAGGTCGATTAGGTCGATTCCGTGGAACTCTAGGTTCAGAAACTTCGCTTGCTTAAGGAGCGGTCGGATGACGCGGTAGCCCGTCGTTCCCATAAGAGATAGCGTCGTACCGATGAGAGGAAACCTGATCCCCGGAAGAACGGTGATCGGCATTTCTAAAACGGAGCGACGATGGTGTGGCGCTCGGGAGGAAAACATCATGGAAGGATTTCCCCAAATCGCCTCAGAGCGTTTGCCGCGAAGAAGCATCGACGCCATGACACCCCATTTTGCCAGCATGTATGGTGGTGAGGGAAAAAGGGATGAAGAGTAGAGATATCCTCGTTGTGCTAACGAGCGATAGACCTCTTCCGACATGTTATATCCGGGTGCTCTAAAACCGCAGATCTCGCGTCCTGCTGCCTCGGAAATAATTGTATGGGCACGATCGATCTCCTCTCCAATCGATGTGTCATCACCCTTGGAGAAGTCATAGGGATGACTCCAGGTATGATTTCCCAGCTCATGTCCTTCTGCGACGAGTGCCTTTGCACCTTCCATCGCCCTCGGCCAGCGTTCCAGATCTGCCCCGACCACAAAGAAGGTTGCACGTATACCGTACGACGCAAAAAGTTCTGCGAACCTTGGGACACCACGCTCCCAGATGACGTTTGTTGCTCGCTCTTCGTCGAGTCCATGCAGCCGGTAATAGAGGTAGAGGCTGTCAATGTCGACATTGACTGCCGCGCTCCGACCAGGCTCAACGCTCACGGGGTTAGTCCCGACCCGTAACCCGGATGGCCCAGGTAAGTTTGGCGAGATTCTTCAAGACATGAGGAACGCGCCGGTAGAGATTGATACTGGGCGGCCGCTTTTCTTGAATCACGATGGGAACCTCTTGGACACGGTAGGAGTTTCGTTCCGATCGGATTACGAACTCACTTGCAAACAAATCTTTGTCCACAATACACCGATTGATAACCGGGAGCAGTCTTTCACGATGGAATGCTTTTAACCCGTGAGTATCGGTTCCCTTGAATTCAAGCAGGACACGAAGCATCGAGTTGATGACGAATGTTCCAGCACGACGCATCACAGGTCGTTGATCCTGGGCATCTCGATGGGCTTTCGAACCCACAACCATGTCCGCTCGGTCAGCTTCGAGAATGGCCAAGGCCCGCTTATGGAAGTCTACATCACAGATATCGATCTCGTCGCAGAGAACGTAGGTTCCTCTGGCTTCGAGCATTCCGCGGCGAAGGGCTCGTCCGTAATTGGGTTCTGGACTGTGCAGCACCCGAACATTGTCATAACGTTTTTCAAGAAGATACGCGTGTTCTAGTGTCGCGTCAGTGGAGCCGTTCTCGGTGATGATCACCTCGAATGTCAGCTTGGGCAGATGTTCCGCAAGATTGACCATGAGGTCGTTGATCGCCGTCTGGAGAAGTGCTTCTTCGTTGTAGACGGGAATGACAATGGTCGCGATAGGGGCTTTCGGCTTCTTCGGCACACGCTTTCTCCTAGAAATCGTCGCAGCGATATACTGATCGCAACTCGAACGTGTCAATCAATACCGCGCAAACTTCCCCCTTAACATTTGTGGTCCCCGGCTAAAAAACGCGTTAAGAAGGACTTCTAGAGAACGAGAATGCGAGGTCAAAATGATTCGAAGGATTTTACTTTTCGCGCTTATTGCCGCGGCCATTCTCGGGCTTGTATGGCTCATTCGACGGAGTGGGTCAGATAAGGGCGCAGACAAAGGTAAGGATCTCAAAGGTTGTCTGGGCGTCGCGGAAGATGGGCTCACGCCTGGACAGGTCGGTCGGGTACGCATCACAGATCACGCAGGGGATACAGTGATACTCTCGGCGGTTCTCGATGAGAGCTTACCAGGACCGGTAGACAAGGGAACAACATTGGTTGTGATTTCTAATGCTCAAGGTGATCAACCTCCGATTGTAAGCCTAAACGACCTTCCTGGTGATCAGGATTGATCGCGATCGCGTCAGCTTCTGCTAGCGTATCTAACCTTGGACCCGGATACGACATCCTAGGGTGTTGTTTGGCCGAGCCAAGAGATACGGTGCAGGTCGAACTGACCGACACCGGCCGCATAGAACTCGTAGACATCACTGGCGATGGTGGGATGCTCCCTCGTGAGGCTGCCCAAAACTGTGCTGGTGTAGTCGCCCATGAGGTCCTCAAGCGATTCGGAGAGCAATCAATGGGACTCCGTATGCGATTGCATAAGGGGCTACCACTCGGTTCAGGTCTTGGAAGCTCAGCGGCCTCAGGTGTTGCCGCGGCAATCGCGACTGCCGCACTCATGCAGGCAAATATTTCCAAATTAGAATTGTTGGATGCATGCCGTGAAGGCGAGCGTTTAGCGACAGGGTCGCCTCATCCCGATAACGCTGCACCTTCCTTACTCGGCGGGTTTGTTGCCTGTGTGCCAAGAGAAGGTGAGGCCGTGGAGGTGTTGTCGCTGCGCGTACCCGCAACCTTGTTTTTTGTGTGTGTGAAACCTGATTTTTCTGTCTCAACCCAGATGGCACGTGACCGGGTTCCAACGTCCGTACCCATGGCGGATTGCATCACCAACATGGGGAACCTAGCAGGGTTAGTCTCCGCGTTGGCTAGTGGCGATATGGATCTCTTGGGACGATGCCTTGAGGATCGATTGGCGACGCCCTACCGAGCACCGCTAATCGATGGTTATGAAGAGGTCACACGGGCTGCGAGAGAAGCTGGAGCCATCGGAGCTGGCATTTCTGGGTCAGGGCCCACGCTTTTTGCCATCGCAAATTCTCGAGACGTGGCTGAGCATGTATCCCGCGCTATGGTTTCTGCCTTCGAGCGTCGAGGCCATTCCTGCCTGTCTATTGTGAGCCCGGTTGATCCGGTGGGTGCCCGCTTGGAAGAGAACTTTCCGCTACGCTAGATCACGCCGTACATTCGACTTAGAACGGCCAGTAGGACGTTTGAGAGAGCATGTACAAGCACCGCTGCACCGATATTTCCCGTACGGGCACGCAACCAGCCGAAGAATAGGGCTGGAAAAAAAACAAGGAGCCGATGAAACCCTGGAATGAGGATCGGGTGAAGTGCGGCGAATGCCAGTGATGAGACAATAAGACCCCAGCCTAAGTCGACACCCAAGAAGCGTTTAGGCGTGCCCCAAAGCTGGTCCAGCCGGCCTTGAAGATAGCCACGAAAAAACCACTCCTCTGGTAGAGCAATAAGGCCCAGGTGAATGATGAAGTAGGTCAACAGCCACCAGGGGGACTTTGAGGCCGAGATTGTATCGACCGGTTCTTGGTGCCTACCCAGACGTAGTGTGCTTGGAGAAGCGTCGTCGGTTAAAACAATATCGAGATCGAGAGTAGTTCGACCCTTGATATCGATGAGTACTCCCCGTAATTCCGTTCCATACCGGATCACGTCTCCCTGACGAGGAATGGCGGTTCCTGCCTTTGCATGACCTTGCTCCGAGCATGATACTCGGCGCGCAGATTCGGGTAATTCAGCTCCCCGAACACTCATTGGAGTGTTCGATGGACCAAGCACCCACAGTCCATGTCGGTCAATCCATGCAACCGGACCTTCCTCACTGGCAAGGCATGGATTCGGCGGAGCATGCTCAATTTCCTGATTCCATCGGTCCATTGCACCGGTTGACCACTGAGGCTGGGCACCAAGAAAAGACGTTTGGAAGAAGTGAAACCCCAGCGCGAAGAGCGGAAATACCACCAAAAGCGCAACCAACGAGTTTTTGATGAGTGGTCCAAGTGGTCCGATGGTCGTTCCCAACTCTTCCACCTGGATGGGTTTCTTGCGCAAAACGAATCCGGGAATCATCAAGAGCGCAACCGCCAACAGCGCCTGGCTCGAACCCGTCGCTGACGGCAGAATGAGTTCGACACCCAAGAGCGAAAACGTGAATCCAAAGAGAAGCAGGCATGCCGTGAGCGTCTCCCGACCAATCCCTGTTCGTTCCACTGACGGGTGGACGGGAGAGTCTTCAGGAGGTGGTGAGGAAGGGCTGACAGGCAAGAGAACCTCGTTCTTGATCACAGCAGACGTTTTGCTAAGAAGTCTCGTTCTTCGCCACTAAAATTTCAAAATGCATTCGGGAATAACGGGACGCGTGGCGTTTTGAAAGAACCATAAGTTGTGTTTTCTAAGCTAACACGTGACGAATTAGGTTTCATGAATGATACTCCCCGCCTCCTCCTGCCCCTCGGGCGCTCTAGGCCCTGCGAACAAACAGCGAAGGGAGACTCCATGACCCCGCTCCGTGCTTCACATCTTGCTCTTGCTACCGCCATGCTAGGTGCGGTGATGACGGTCTCTGGCGTCTCACACGCTGCGGACGAGAAGAACAAGAAACGGGTTCTTTTGATGCCAGTTGAGCGTGGCGGCTCGGTAACCACCATCGTCCCTCGCGAAGTTGCTGAATCACTTCGCACCATTCTTTCGAATAATCGCACGATAGAGGTGCTTCGTCCGGCCGATTTAAAGAAGCCGGAAGTTGAACTCACGGTGGAAAAGCCAAAGGCGAAGAAGAAGGACAAGCTTCTAGCGAAAGCGGATAAAGCACTTTGGGACGCGAAAGAACTTGCAGGTAAAGAGAAGTTCCTCGGTGCTGCCAAGCTCTTCAAGAAGGCGATGTCACTCTACGAGAAGCGTTTTGATAAGCTCGTGGACTTCGACAAGTACGTGGATGCTGCGCTGGGAGTGTCACTCTCCTATTTCTATGCAGGCTATGAAGACAACGGCGAAGACGCACTAGCACCGGTCTTGATTCTCAAGCCCACGACGGTTCTACAGGCGCGGAAAGTGCCTAAGCCCGCAATGGAAGCACTAGACCGGTTGCGTAAACTCTATTCAAGAACATCCAGTGGTCGGATTCGGGTCGATTCAAATCCACCTGGAGCGGTCGTATACATCGACGGTGTTTTACGGGGCCAGACGCCGACGATGGTTAGCGGTCTTTGGCGCGGTCAGCATGTTCTCCGATTAACCAAAGATGGGTTTCAAGCTACGGCCAAGCGGTTCACCGCATCAGGGCGCGAGCAAACAGTGAAGGGTACGCTCAAGCCGATCGTGGTCTCAAAACGGAAATCGAGAAAGAAGAAGGGTGAAACGGCACTTAATAACGCCAGTGTCCTCAACCTCGTGACCAAGTCGATGCAGACCGGAAAGTATGGCCGCCGCTTTGGAAACGCGGCGGCGATTCTGGCGAAAGAATACAACCTTGATCTTATCGTGATGCCCTATGTCCGACGAGCAGGACGAAGCTACGACCTTGCGACCTTTGTTTACGACGCGAAGATTAAACGAGTTGCTGAATTGGAGTGGGTGAGTTTTGCGGCGGATTTGGCCGACATGCAGTCGAAGTTGCTTCGGATTGAGGAGCAGATTCTTCAAGGCCTGGTTATCTTTCCACGAAGTCGTACGGTTTCGCGCCGGTCCAAGAGCAAGATTTACGACGCCTATCAAGCACCGGCGCCACCCAAGCCAAAGGTGGTTAAGAAGCCAGAAATTCCGCTTCCAGCAGCAGGCACGCGTGTTCCAGCGCCTGCTCCACCAGCGAATCCTAGAGTGGTGAAGAGGCAACCTGCACCAACCCCGATTCGCGTGAAGAGACCATCGCCAGGCCGAATCAAGCCTGTTCCCGCAGTATCTCCGGCCCCACCCGTTGCGCGGCCGCCTGCGCCACAACCTCGAGTTCCGGTTGTTGCACCCGCACCGCCGCCAACAAGAAGGCCCGCTGCCGGTAACGTTTATCGCCCCGTGGCTCCGCCACCCTCTTACCGCCCAGCCGCGCCAGTCGTTCCTGTGAGGCCAGCCCCAGTGTATTCGCCGCGTCCGGCGCCAGTCTACTCGCCGCGTCCGGCACCTGCGCCTGCGCCAGTCTACTCGCCACGTCCGGCACCTGCGCCCGCGCCAGTCTACTCGCCGCGTCCGGCACCTGCGCCTGCGCCAGTCTACTCGCCGCGTCCGGCACCTGCGCCTGCGCCAGTCTACTCGCCGCGTCCCGGTCCGACTCCGACCTACGGCGGGGTGCCAGCTCCTACACCGGTTCTCGTTCCGAGACCAGCGCCTGGCCCTGGGTACGGTCAACCACCGATGATCAATCCAGCTATGCCGGTTCCGGATGCCGGCACAATTTCAAGCCCTTGGTACGAAACGTGGTGGTTCTGGAGCATTGTTGGTGGTGTTGCAATTACGACAGGAACGGTACTCGGACTTACACTTGGCGAGGACGAACCTCAGGGGTTCAGGACCGTCGTTTCGTGGGGTGCACAATGATTCGTTTATCCCTACTTGCCCTATTTATCCTGAACTTTGGAGCAATCACTGCAGGCTGCGGTGATGATGACCAAGGCGAACTCGGTATTGCCGTGCAGTTGGTGCAACTTCCTGGGGCCGATGCGTTTGCTGGCGTGTCCTTTGTACGCGTGAGTGTCGAAGCCGATGGTAAGTCGGTCGGGCCGGTCAAGCAGTCGACCTTCAATGCGGAAGGTGGAAGTGTGTCACTCGATGGCATCCCCTTCGGAGAGGGGCGACAAGTCGTTGTAGAGGGATGGAGCGCAACTGCCGATGGTGAACTCGGGTTCTTGGTTAGCCGAGGCCGCAGCGCGCCCGTGACGGTCAACCAGGGAGACAAGAGCACTGATGTCAATGTCCTGATTGCTCCCGTCAACCAATTCCACTCGATGACGAGCTTTCTCGACGGAAATACGCAGGCGCTTGCCCAAGGCCGGGTCGGTCACACAGTTACGAAGACGGCACGGGGCGAGGTTCTAGTGATTGGTGGCGGGACCATTGAGAGCGCTGAGAGCGCTTGGTGGGGACCGGAAGGCTTCACGTCGTTCAGTAAGTCTGTGGAAGTCATCAGCGAGAGGGATCAGCATATTTCGCTTCATCCACAGGGAATGTACTTTGGTCGCGCCTGGCACACGGCAACCCCCCTCTCAACGGGACAGGTGTTCTTGTCCGGAGGATACACCAATCTGAACGGCCAAAATCAGCCGTTGAAGCGCGTCGAGGTTTACAATCCTGGACTTGCAAACAGCATCGATGTCATCAAGTACGATATGCAGGTTCCTCGGTGGGGACACACGGCGACCCTTATCGAGGAGAACAGCTTCACGGTTCTCTTCGTAGGTGGGGACGATGAAGGTGCAGCTCAAGGAACTTTTGAGATTTGGAACCCTTACAGTGGAACGATTGCTTTCGGGCAGCTTCCCGATAACACCATGCGTCGTCATCATGAAGCGACCCTCTTCGAGGTTCCTGGACGCGGTCCAGCGGTTCTCATCAGTGGTGGGGAGTCGAGCACCGGCCCATTGGACTCAATCCTGGTTTACGATGTTACGAAGAACAATATGATCGTTCATCCCGGAAAGATGGCTACCCCACGAACCCAACATACCGGTGTGTGGGTTGAGGGTCGGAACTTCGTATACTTGGCAGGTGGCTATACGAGTCTAGACAGGCAGCAGGCCAGCGATGCGATCGATGTGTATAACATCGTGGAAAACACCGTTGGGGCCCAGCCCGGATTCAGCTTGAATGTCGCCCGAGGTGGCCACAGTGCGGTAAAAGCATTCGGAAATTCCGTAGTATTCATGGGAGGCACGGGACAGGGCGGCTCAACGCTAGATAGCCTCGAAATCGTTTACGAGTACATGGATCCGAACCAAGGTGCGTATGTCATTAAGGTCGGTCAAAGTTCGAATCAGGGCCCGGTTATCGTGCCCTTCCTTCCTGGTGCTCGAACAGGCACGCAATCCGTTTTTACTGATGCCGGTATGGTGCTGACTCTGGGCGGTATTGGTGCTGCAGGTGATTTGCCCACCGACCTGCTCCTGTTCAATCCTTTTTAGGATCGTCCTGAGGGCATATCTACGGGAACTTTCCATCAGGACCAGTCTTTTAACCTGGTCTAAACGACGTACTGCGTTCGATTTTCGGAAGGGAACGCTGTAAGTTGGATTCCCTGGCCACGTCGGATTAACATGGGCGTCACGGACATGTCCTTGATGACGGAAAAAAGACGGTGAGCCTTTTGAAGAATCGGGCGCAAATCATAATCGCTACTTCGCTCGTGAGCGTTCTTTTGTGTGTACCACAGACCTTTGCTGCTGATGGCAATGTAGAGGTCGAGAAGCGGGTGGACCGGGAGCGAGCTAAGGTTGGTGAGGTATTGACGTTCAGTGTGGACGTGGTCAATCAGAGCGATGAAGACTTCTTACCAAGCAATTCGTCGGGCGGTGTTCTCTTTGAGGATATTCCGCCGGCGGGATTTAAGCTGATTGATGGTTCAGCGAGAATTCGAACGAGTGCTGGACTTGATATTCAAGCGGAAGTGAGCCGCAAAGGTAAGGTGCTGGTCTTTGGTAGAACCTCGCCTCAAGGTCCAATAGGGTTGGCTTTGAGAAAGGGACAACGGCTGCAGCTGCGTTACAGAATGGTGGTTGAAAGTGGTGTTCAACCGGAAAGGGTGTACAGCAATCGTGCCCAGGCCCGGTCTGCCAGTGGCGTTTCACTCGGTGGAGAGGTGAAGGCAGATGTACGCATCGAGGCGGAAGCTGAGTTCGATCAAGGGTTGGTCTTGGGGCGTATCTATTGCGACAGTGATGGCGATGGCCAGCAGGACGCGGATGAACAGGGCCTTGGAGGGGTCCGAGTCTACGCTGACCATGGCTGGTACACCGACACGGATGCTAATGGCATGTTTCATATTCGGAAACTCCGGCCGGGAAACCACCTCTTTAAAGTCGATGAGAATACGATTCCGCCGGGTTCAAAGGCCACGACACCTCTCAAGCAAATTCTCTATGTGACGCCAGGTTTCGTGGGACGTCTTAGCTTCGGAATTTCCTGCTCTTTTGAAACCGTCCGCGGTGAATTAATCAAAACCGCAAAAACGCGGGTTGAAACCAAGAGTGAAGAACTTGCTGGCGTGGTAACTGTCACTGGAACGGCGAGCAAGCTCTCCATTGCGGTGAATACTCGTCGGACGAAGGCGATGAGTGCTGAGCTTCGTCTGAGTCCACCTGAGTCTCGTCTAGAGAAGAAATATAAGTCGGGCGTACGAAATGTTTCTTGGCATCTGAACAGAACGCGCGATCCGCTGATATTTCGACTCCGTGCTCGCATGCCAAAGAGTAAGAAAGCGAACTGGCGTCTACGTGTCATTCAAGTTGGAAGTGAAGGAGACGCACCCATTCGAGAATTCTACGGGACGGGACGTCCGCCTGCGAGGATCACATGGGATGGTAGTTCCGCCGATGGAAAGAAAGGTCTTCTGGAAAGAGGGGGCCTCTATCGCGCACGACTCTCCGTCTTCAACGGTCGGGGCTCAAGTGCGACCAGTCCGGAAGTTGTCTTTGGCGTCAGCTACGGCGCTCCCACCGATCTAATTTCCGACAAGACACTTCGAGGTAAACTTTTCCTCAAGCAGATGAAATTGGGTTTTGTACTCAAAAAGATGATCAAGCGTTTGCGTCGAGAGCTAAAGCGCTATCCTGATCTGCGTGTCGAAGTCGAGGTCCACACGGACGATTCGGGTGATGCGGTGACAGACCTCGCGAATACGCAGATGGGCGCCAACAATATCCAGGCCTTCATCATGGATAACCTCCAGATCTTGAGCGAGAATCTGAATATCACAGGTTACGGCTCGACCAGGCCGCTGGGGCCGAATGGGACAAAGAAAGAGAGGGCGTTTAACCGACGTGTCGTCATACGCGTCTATCCCCCGGAAGACCCGGACAGTTTCAAAGAACCCAAGCAACTGCCAGCGCCCGCGACGTCGGTTAGCGTTCAAGGAATCCCGGTGGATTTGGATTCCAAAGGCCAGTTTCTAAGGATTGTGAAGCGACCGGACACGGGTTTTCTCCATGTGAAGATGGTCGGGAAAAAGGGCGCTGAGCGGGAGGCGCTCATTCGACTCAAAAAGACCAAGAAGAACGTCAAGAATGTCGAGCGAGGGGCGGACAAAGGAAACGCTGGCAAAAAGAAGAAATCCAAAGAGTTCGTTGATCCCCTACGTAAAATTGGTGGAGCTGCCCTTCGCGATGCGCTTGGCTCGGAACAGGTAATTCTAGCCGATCCTACGGAAAAGCTGAGTACGGCGACTCAGTTTACGGTTCAGTTGCCGCCCAAGGGAGCGACCCTATCCACAACAAGGCTCTTCCTTTCTGGCACAACGAACACGAAGAACAAGATTAGCGTGAACGGCAATGTGATTCATGTGCCGAAAAGCGGTAAGTTCCACACGACCGTGCGATTGCCTGCGGGCAAGAGCAAGATTCGTATTGAATCCTTGGACACAACGGGACGTAAGGCACAGATCACCTGGCCGGTTGAGGTGAGCAACAAAGAGTTCTTCTTGATGGCATTGGCGGACGGAGCCTTTGGCCAAAAAGACGCTAAACTGTTCGAGCGAGCTCAACACCACGAATACGGGTTCAATGACTTCTTCTTGGCTGGCCGCGGGGCGGTGTACTTCAAAGGTCGAATTAGCGGGACCGAGATCTTTAAGAATATCTTCATGACCGCTCACCTCGATACGACAAAGAAGGAAGAGTTTTCTGCATTCTTCGAGCAAGTAATTGATCCACATCGCGATTACGCCGTGTTCGGAGATTCTAGCCAAGAGGTTCATGATGCCGCGTCACGAGGGCATCTCTACCTACTGGTAGAGGCGGACAAGTCGAAGTTGAAATTCGGGTCGATTCGAACTGACTTCGAAGGCATCGAGCTTCTTCGGTACAACCGCACATTCTACGGTGGAAAGCTGGATTTAAATCATGCGTTCAAGAAGGGCTTCGACACGCGCCTCAAGGCGTTTGCGTCGGACGATGTGACCCGTGTAGCACGGGGCCATGACGAGATACGAGCAACGGGCGGTACGCTTTATTATCTGTCGAAAGGCGATGTTATTGAGGGGAGTGAGCAGTTGGCTATCGTCGTTCGCGAGATGACGACCGGTATGGAGCTTGCCCGTACTGAACTCGTCCGAGATAGAGACTACCGAGTTGCCTCCCACGACGGGCGAATCATGTTGAATTCGCCGCTTCCATCCACCATGGATTCGATGATCACTATCGGCGGCCTGCAGCCTTTCAATTCTACCAGTATGCTCAAAGGGCATGAGGTTTGGATCGTAGCGGACTACGAAACGCGGTCCGTTCAAGAAGGGGCCGGTGTTGCATGGGGTGTGCATGCTAACCAGAAACTCTTCGACATGTTCGAAATTGGTGGTGGCTACCTGAGTGAAGGCAGAGCCTCTGGAGACGCGTACCAGATGCTCGGGGCTCATCTAAAGTTCAACTACAAGAAAAAGACGCGAGCCTTTATTGAATTTGCTGAATCTGTGAATCCCGATGGTACAGCCCACATCAGTCGTGATGGAGGTGTTAACTACTCTCCATTCTCTTCGGCAGGTTCTGAAATTCATGGTTACGCATTTAAGGGGGGCGTCGACAGCCACCTAGGCGAACTCCTGGAGATGGACCTAAATCTTCGTATCAAGGGCTACTACCAGCTCATTGAACCGGGATTCCATGGAGTTGGAAGTGTCTTAGAGCAGGGCATGGAGAAATATGGGGGTGAGGTGACTTACCATCCGACCACAAAAGACTCCGCCCTCATTCGAGCTGACGCAGCAGCCGTTCGCGTGGCAGACGACCGCTTTGTTGGTGACTTTCGGACGGTCAAGCGTTTGAGATTACATGGCCAGTACCATCGACGAGAGGGTCTTTGGAATGTGTCCGGAGAGGCGACTTATGGGCAGCACCGTGACGATCTTGATGGCTTGGTCGAGACAAGCGCCGCTGTGGCTGTTGGTGGAGGATATAGACTCAATCCTCGTTTGCGACTGCTGGCTATCCAAGAAGGTATCCTAGCGGGAGACCCCAAGCAGGTAGGGGACGATTGGTCGGGGCACATGCTCACTCATATGGGGGCAGATTGGAGCCTCACGGATGACTTCGGCCTGAACGCGATGGCTCTACTCCGCTGGAATGGAGATCACGGTATCCGAACAGGCCTCCGAACGAAGCTCTCGGATGACTCAAATATGTTCCTTGAAGAGCGCGTGATGCGTGATCCTGGCACCGGCGATATGATGTACTCCACTGTACTGGGGGCACGCCGTGCACTGGAAGGCGGTGGCCAAATGTACGGCGAATATCGTTTGGATTCCGGGGTTAGCGGTCCCGCAAATCGAGCCGTCATGGGGCTAGGTAAGCGGTTCAAACTCGCTGAGGGGATTCACTTAATGGGGGCGTATGAGCGTGCCCAAACGTTTGGCGGTTTCGAAGGAAGGGGTTCTCGCGACGTCTTGAGCGCCGGACTCAACATCACTGGATACGATTGGATAAAGTACGGCGGACGCTACGAGGTGCGTTTCGATCAAGGATTAGCGTCGGGTGATGACGTCGATCGGGTGCAGGTGCTGTTGAGGAATAATCTCAACCTCAAGCTATCCCCGGACGTGACGGGTGTGATCTACTCCACTTACACGATGACGCAGAACCTGGCGGATCGACGCATGGATCAAGAGTCATTGGAAGCGACCGCGGGTATTGCATACAGACCACTGAGTTCGGACCGACTTACGCTGCTTGGTCGGTATACTCACCGGCTTACGCGCGGCATCCGACCAGAAGTGAGCTCTCTTGGTCTTGAGACGATGGAGGACTGGACGAGTAATATCGACCTCATCAGTCTCGCGGGCGTATTGGAACTTCCCTATGGGATGCAGCTCACCGAAAAGCTGGTTTACAAACATCACTCCGATTCATCGGCATTGGACGAGTTCACGACAGATCAACTGCTGTGGATTAACCGCTTCGCAGTGCATCTTCTGGACAGGACGCTTGATTTCGCCCTGGAATATCGACTGATGTGGGGACTGCCAGATGGCGAGTTACTTCATGGCGCCTTGGCAGAAGTGGCCTACACGCTATACGAGTACGCGCGTATTGGGGTTGGATATAACTTTGCGCGATTCTCTGCTGACGTGATGGATGACCTCTCAGAGAACAAAAACGGATTTTTTATTCGTCTGACTGGAACCTACTAGAGTCTGCCTTGAGTTCTTTTCGACTTTTGTCTTCACTAGAAAGGAATTCCAACGTCCAAAAGAGGTGAAAGATGGGTTCTATGGCATCGAAAATGGTGGGCTTAATCGTAGCTTCAGCCTTTGTTTCTGGTTGTTGTATCGCGAATACAACGTTGCTTCCGCAGGGCTCTCAAGCCTCCGTAATTGCGACCTCTAGAGATGGCGACTGTTGCACACGCCGCGCTCTCGAAAGAGCACAAGAACACTGTGATAAGCAGGGCCTACTTCTGAATGTGTTGAATGAGAAAACCGTATACCAAGGGGTCGACCAGCGGGCGAAAACGGCCGTTGGGATCGTGGGTGCAATCACGGGGACCAATGCCAATTTAGACACTGACGAGGACTATCGAACCGAACTTAAGTTTCAGTGCGATAGCCCGGTCGAGCAGACACCCGCAGACTCATCCGAGGATGGATTATAGGAGCCACGACGGACGCTAGACGCGCTCGAAAAGGCCGGCTGCTCCCATTCCACCACCAATACACATCGTGACGATCCCATAGCGCCCATCGCGGCGCTTGAGTTCGTGTAAAAGTGTTGCTGTCAGCTTTGCACCGGTGCATCCGAGGGGATGACCAAGAGCAATGGCGCCGCCGTTCACATTCACTTTGGCAGGATCAATGCCGATTTGCTCGATGCAATACACTCCCTGAGAAGCGAAAGCTTCATTGAGTTCGATCAGATCGATGTCTTCAATGGTCAGCCCTTGTCGTTCAAGTAATTTGGGTACTGCGCATGCAGGACCGATCCCCATTTCATCCGGTTCGACGCCAACGACCACAAAATCCCGAAGAATACCGAGAATATCGGCGCCTAGTGCTTCTGCTTTCTCGCGACTCATCACCACTGTTGCCGCAGCACCGTCACTCATTTGAGAACTATTTCCTGCAGTGACAGAGCCTTTTGTTGAGAAAACGGGTCGCAACTTAGCGAGCTTCTCGACGGTGGAGCCTGGTCGAGGTCCCTCATCAACATTTAGGTCTCCGAAGGGGATGATCTCGTCGTTAAATTTGCCTTCAGCGATCGCCTTAAGTGCGTTGTCATGACTTCGGGCAGCCATCGCATCCTGCTTTTCACGGCTGATATCGTAGCGCGTTGCCACGATTTCTGCGGTATTTCCCATTCCTGTGAACAATCCTGGATCATTGGCGACTGTCCATGGATGAGGTCGTGGCGTATGGCCACCCATGGGAACCGCCGACATCGATTCGACACCGCCGGCAACGATCACATCTGCCCAGCCAGCCATGATGCGCTCCGCGGCGCTTGCAATGGTTTGGAGTCCCGAACTACAGAATCGGTTCACCGTTTGAGCGGGGACGCTCTTTGGTAAGCCGGCTAGTAGCGAAATTGTGCGTGCGACATTCAGGCCTTGTTGTCCTTCGGGCATCGCACAACCGAAGATTACGTCCTCGACATCCTCTCCTGATAAACCAGGAACTTTGTCCATCGCACCCTTAATAACGGCCGCTCCCAAGTCTTCGGGGCGAACGTTCTTGTAGCTTCCTTTGCCCGCCTTCCCTACGGGCGTACGGACCGCACTAACAATTACTGCTTCTCGCATCTCTTTTTCTCCTGGTCCTGCCTAGTTTCGAAGGGGCTTGTTTTTAGTCAGCATGTGCTGAATTCGTTCGATTGATTTTGGCTCGCCGACGAGGCTGAGGAACGTCTCGCGCTCCAGATCCAATATCGTTTGTTCCGATACCGGCGTCCGTCCGTCTGCATCACCGCCGCATAGAACGCGTCCGAGCTTCCGAGCTATCAGGTGGTCATGCTCGCTGGCGTACCCCGAGAGTTTCATTCCGTACACGAAGAGATCGATAGCTGCGGCTCCATCGGCACCTGGCAGTACGAGATAATCCGCCGGGCGAGGAGCGGTATAGCCTTGGTCTGCCATATAACGAGCCATACGTTTCGCATCCGCAATTCGTGTATCTCGATTCATTGCGATGGCATCGCGTTCGGTGGCGAACCCAAAATCGAAGACCTCACCTGCCCCAGTCGCAACCTTCGCCATTCCAATATTCTCAAAGGCTCTTTGAATGAAGGGAAGGCGGTCTACGTTCGACTTTGCGGGGATTGGTCTAAGCATCCGCTTAAGTAGGTTTAACGTTCCACATCCTCCCGGGATGAGACCCACACCTACTTCGACAAGACCCATATAACATTCCTGTGCAACCAACATTCGGTCGGCTGCCATGGCCATTTCGCAACCGCCTCCGAGGGTTAAACCATGTGGGTTCGAAACCACTGGTTTACTGAGGTAGGTGATGCGCTGAAGGACATCCTGAAAGCCTTTGATCATCTCTTCGATGGCGTCCCAGTTTTTCTGAGCTGCATACATCGCGACGACCATGAGGTTGGCACCAGCGGAAAAGTGCTCCGCTTCATTCGCAAGAACGAGTCCGTCAAAATCTGCTTCAACACGATCACACGCCGTGTTGAGCATGGTCGCTAGATCTGCATCAACCGTATTCATTTTTGTGTGGAACTCGACACATGCGATTCCATCGCCGAGATCGAGGAGTGTGGCTCCACGATTTTTCTCTACGACACCGCCGGCAGACTTGATCGGTGGTAGTGACAAGCTTCCGGGAATCGCCGGAACCGGGGTTTGGGCGCCCTGGTCAAAGAATGACGTTTCATTATCCGTGTAAAAGCCACCGGCAGCCACCGCATCGTCGATCCACGCCGGGAGCGATAGCCCATCTGCACGCATGCGATCAGCAGCTTCTTTTACCCCAATAGCTTGCCATGCTTCGAAAGGACCTAATTCCCAATTGAAGCCCCATCGCATGGCTCGGTCGATATTGACAATGTCGTCGGCAATATCGAACGCAATGTTGGCCGTGTAGGCCAATGAACGACTCAGCACATACCACGCAAAATCTGCTGCGCGTCCCTCTGCGTTGACCAGTGCTTTGAGGCGTGAACCAACATCACGTCCCGCCTTCTTTGCAGCTTTTATTTCGGTGAAATCAGGTTTTACCTTAGGTCGGTACTCAAGGGTTTTGGTGTCGATGGCAAAGAGGTCCCGTCCCTCTTTCTTGTAGAAGCCACCGCCAGCTTTTCTGCCTTTGTAGCCTTTGTCCACCATCGACTTAATCGAATCGGGACAGCGAAATACGTCACGCTCTGGATCGTCAGTGAGTGAATCGTAGCAATTTTGAGCCACGTGAATAAACGTATCCAAACCGACGATGTCTGCCGTTCCAAAGGCCGCTGATTTTGGCCGACCCATTGGTTTGCCCACAATGGCGTCAACCTCTTCAACCGTGTAGTCCAGTGCTTCCATCGCATGGATGGTGGTCATCATGCCGTGAACACCAATCCGGTTTGCAATAAAGTTCGTGGTGTCCTTCGCGTAGACGACTCCTTTTCCGAGAACACGCCGTACAAAATGACTCATCGAGTCGATCACATCTGTCGATGTCTTAGGTCCGGGAATGATCTCAAGAAGGTGCATGTAGCGGACTGGATTAAAGAAGTGCGTTCCAAGGAAGTGAGATGCAAAATCATCGCTGCGTCCCTCGCACATGGCTTCTAGAGAGAGCCCTGATGTATTCGAACTAACAATCGTGCCTGGCGAAAGGTTAGCTTCAACCTGTGCGAAGAGCGTTTGTTTGATGGCGAGGTTTTCAACGACGACTTCGATGACCCAATCAACGTCCTTGAGCTTTTCCATGTCGTCTTCGAAGTTGCCAACCTCGATGATTGAAGCCGCTCTCGATTGGACGAAGACGTTTGGTTTCGACTTGATTGCCGCCTTAAGCCCGTCACTCGCGTAGCGATTTCGCGCGGATGCCTTGTCTTTGTCTTCGTCGCTGAGGTCTCGAGGAACAATGTCCAGAAGAAGCGTGGGGATCCCACAGGATGCAAGATGCGCTGCAATGCCGGAGCCCATGACTCCCGCGCCTAGGACAGCCGCCCGCCGAATATTCTTTGTTGCCACAATGTCTCCTAATCCTGGTGTTAGATGTGAATAGAGCTAAGGGAGTTTGTGGTCAAGACCGAAAAGGGGATCCGTCTTGCAACAAATCTAACCGAGTGGCGCATCCTTGGATTCACCGTGTGACCTTTCGCGTGACCTTAGTCGTGTGACCTTAGATGGAGGGTGTCATGAAGCAGTGTGAACTCGACAAGCATCTCATCGACCTTAGGCATACGGGCAGCATCTTCAGGAAGCGTCAAAAGACCGAGAAGATGTCGGCTTTCGATATCTCAGAATGCTATTCTGAGC
>MDTD01149633.1_pt1 | contig 29402 bp, 26 predicted proteins | sample 811221 | NCBI WGS metagenome assembly MDTD01 (sample SAMN05326646, study PRJNA326480) | marine metagenome | isolation source: seawater | place: Pacific Ocean: South West | collected 2011 | reverse complement strand
GGGCGTACCGCCGACGGCCGCCGCAACCCCTGGTATCAGATCATCAGCCGCCATGGCCGCATCGTCATCAATCGCCGCCACAAGCTGTACCACACACCGGTGGACGCCATGGTGCGCCTCACCGACCGGATTCCGGACCGTGTCATGCCCTCCCGCGTACCCACCTGGGTCAAGGGCATCACCTACAAACCCGTGGTGTAACCACCTTGGCAGCGGCTGGGCGGCGTACCGCTTCAGCCGCGTCTCCGAGCAAAGCCTGAAACAGCATGAGCAACAGCATGAGCGAAACCGACGAACCCCGGACCAGCGCCAACCAGGCGTCCGCCGCGACGCCTTCCAAGGCCGCCGCCAAGAAAGCCGCCGGTACAAAAGCCGCCGGTACAAAAGCCGCCAGCAAGAAGGCGCCGCGCAAGACCGCCGCCCGAAAGCCGGCCAGCAAACCGGCCTCGGTGCTGATCGTGGGCGCCGGTTTCGCCGGCCTGGGCATGGCTATTCGCCTGAAGAAGGCGGGCATCGAGGATTTCGTGATTCTGGAGCGTGGCGAGGACGTGGGCGGCACCTGGCGGGACAACACCTACCCGGGCGCCGCCTGCGATATTCCGTCCAATCTGTATTCGTTTTCCTTCGCGCCCAACCCGAACTGGTCGCGCGGTTATTCCGACGGCGCCGAGATTCTCGACTACATTCACTACCTGGTGTCCGCGTTCGGCCTGCGCAAGCACATCCGCTTTCAGCACAACGTTACGGCGCTGGACTTCGACACCCGCCGGGGCCTGTGGACCGCCGAGCTGGAAGGCCGCGAACCGCTGCGTGCCCGCGCCGCCGTGATGGCCCAGGGGCCGCTGTCCAACGCCAGCTTCCCGGACATCGAAGGCGTCGACGACTTCCAGGGCAAGAAGATCCACAGCGCCCGCTGGGATCATGACTACGACTTCACCGGCAAGCGGGTGGCGGTGATCGGCACCGGCGCCAGCGCCGTGCAGATCGTCCCCGAGCTGGTGGAAAAGGTGGGCAGCCTCAAGGTGTTCCAGCGCACCCCGGCCTGGGTGATTCCGCGCCCGGACTTCCGCACCCCGGGCTGGAACAAGGCCCTGTTCCGGGCCCTGCCCGCCAGCCAGAAGGCGGTGCGCGAGGCGCTGTTCTGGACCCACGAAACCATGGCCATGGCGGTGATCTGGAACTCGCCGCTGACCCGGCTGGCGGAGCGGCTGGCGCGCCGCCACCTGCGCCGCCAGGTGAAGGACGACTGGATACGTCGGCAACTGACGCCGGACTTCCGCATCGGCTGCAAGCGGGTGTTGGTGTCCAATGATTATTATCCGGCGCTGCAACGCGACAACGCCGAACTGGTGACCTGGCCGATCGCCAAGCTGTCCGACAACGGTATCCGCACCGCCGACGGCGTGGAGCACGAGCTGGATTGCGTGGTGTTCGCCACCGGCTTCGACGTGCCCAAGAGTGGCACGCCCTTCCCGGTGCGCGGCCGGGACGGCCGCGAGCTGGGCGAGGAATGGGCGCGTGGCGCCCAGGCCTACAAGAGCATCAACGTGGCCGGTTACCCGAATCTGTTTTTCCTGTTCGGGCCCAACAGCGGGCCGGGCCACAACTCCGCGCTGGTCTACATGGAGGCCCAGCTCGACTATGCCCTGCGCGGCGTGCAGCGGTTGCTGGACGACAACCTCAAGCTGATGGACGTGAAGCCGGCGGTGCAGGAGCGCCACAACAAGCGATTGCAGAAGCGCCTGGCGCGGACCAACTGGAATTCCGGCTGCAAGAGCTGGTATCTCACCGAGGACGGCTTCAATGCCACCATGTTTCCGGGGTTCGCCACCCAGTATCGGGCGCAGATGGCGACCTTCGAGGATCGGGATTATGAGCGGGTGGGGCTCAAGGGTTAGTGGGAGCCGGGCCCTCCAGAGGGCGCGCGTCCCGGTGTGGCCCCCTTTCCGGGAACGCCGCGAGTACGTCCCTGTAGGCTCCCTTTCGAACGTCCTGTTCTCAAGGGTCCCGGAAAGGGGGCCACACCGGGACGCTTCGAGGTAGGCCACGGCCCTGGTGGGTGGAATTGGCGGGCGCGCGAAAAAGGGTGTAGGAGCGACTTCAGTCGCGATGCGGATGGCATGGCCCATGATCGCCGCTGAAGCACGATGGCATGCGCCGTACCGCTGGCCGCGATCATCGCTTTCTTCAGGGTTAAATAGGCTACAGGGTGAAATAGGCCGCCGTATCGCCCCGGTGTTCGCGGGCTTTTTTGAGTTCGGCGCGGGCCACGGTGCGCAGGTGCACCTCGTCCGGGCCGTCCAGGAAGCGCAGCGCCCGGCCCCAGGTATAAAGGTAGGCCAGCGGCGTGTCCGGGGACAGGCCCATGGCGCCGAACACCTGGATCGCCCGGTCCACCACCCGGGTCTGCAGACGCGCCGCCACCAGCTTGATGGCGGACACCTGGGTGCGGGCGGCGGCGTTGCCGTGGCGGTCCATGGTCCAGGCGGCGTGCAGTACCAGCAGCCGCGCCTGGTCGATCTCCAGCCGGGATTCGGCGATCCAGTCCTTGACGTTCTCGTGCTCGCTCAGGCTCTTGCCGAACACGCGTCGTTCCAGGGCGCGCTCACACATCATTTCCAGGGCCAGCTCGCACTGGCCGATGGTGCGCATGCAATGGTGCACGCGGCCCGGGCCGAGCCGCGCCTGGGCCATGGCGAAGCCTTCACCCGGTGCCCCCAGACGGTGGCTCACCGGCACGCGCACGCCGCGGAACACCAGCTCGCAGTGACCCTCCGGGGCGTGGTGCTGAAAGATGGGAATGTTGCGTTCCACGGTGAGGCCGGGGGCGTCCATGGGTACGATCAGCATGGAATGCTGGCGGTGCGGCTCGCCGGCGGGGCCGTCGTCGCAGCGGCCCAGCACCACCGCGAAGGCGCAGTGCGGGTGGTTGGCGCCGGTGATGAACCATTTGCGGCCGTCGATCACGTAGTGGTCGCCGTCGCGGCGCAAGGTGGTGCCGATGTTGGTGGCGTCGGAGGAGGCCACGTCCGGCTCGCTCATGGCGAAGCAGGAGCGGATCTCGCCGTCCAGCTGCGGGCCCAGCCACTGGCGGTATTGCCGCTCGTCGGCGAAGCGGTGCAGCAGCTCCATGTTGCCGGTGTCCGGGGCGCTGCAGTTGAACACCTCGGCGGCCCAGGGCAGGCGCCCCATGATTTCCGCCAGCGGCGCGTAGTCCAGGTTGCTCATGGCGGTGCCGGGTTCGTCCTCGCGCAGCTCCGGCAGGAACAGGTTCCACAGGCCCAGTTCCCGGGCCCGGGCCTTGAGCGGTTCCAGCACCGCCAGGGGGTAGCGGCCCTCGTCGGCGGCGCGGTGCCAGTCAGTGTTGCGGGGCAGCACCTCCTTGTCCATGAAGCGGCGCATCAGGTCCTGGACCTGAATGGCGTACTCGGAAAAACTGAAATCCATGGCGGCTCCGGATCATCGGCGAGAGGTGGCATGACCCGGCCAGGGTAGGGCGCCCGGGACGGGGCGCGCTTGACCCACGTCAAGGGGCGACGAAGGGGCCAGCGGATTGGCCGCAGCGCCGTCGGAACGGCCCGTTTTGCCCTTTCCCCGGCGCTGGGGCGGGGGCATCATGGCGCCCCATGAAGTTGACATTGAGTAATGTAAGCCTTGGCGCCCGTCGGCGGCCGGGCTGGAGGTAAAGCATGGCCGGGAATCATTTCGACGTACTGATCATCGGCGCCGGCCTGTCCGGCGTGGGCGCCGCCTGTCACCTCAGCCGTGACTGCCCCGACCGCGGCGTGGCGCTGATCGAGCGCCGCCAGCGCATGGGCGGCACCTGGGATCTGTTCCGCTACCCGGGCATCCGCTCCGACTCGGACATGTACACCCTGGGCTACAACTTCCGCCCCTGGACCGACCCCAAGGTGCTGGCCGACGGCCCGTCGATTCGCCAGTACATCGTCGACACCGCCCGCCAGTACAGGATCGAGGACAAGATCCACTATGGCCTGCGCATGATCGGCGCGGATTTCTCCACGCAGACCAGCCAGTGGACCGTGGAAGTGGAACACGAGGAAACCGGCGAGCGCGACACCTACACCTGCCAGTTCCTGCTCTGCTGCACCGGCTACTACAACTACGACGAAGGCTATAAACCGACCTTCCCCGGCGAGGATGACTTCAAGGGCCAGGTGATCCATCCCCAGCACTGGCCGGAGGATCTGGATTACAAGGGCAAGAAGGTGGTGGTGATCGGCAGTGGCGCCACCGCCGTCACCCTGGTGCCGGCCATGGCCGGCGAGGCCGGGCACGTGACCATGCTGCAGCGTTCGCCCACCTACATCGCCACGGTCCCCGAGCGCGACGAGATTTCCGTGGGTCTGCGCCGCTTCCTGCCGGAGATGGTGGTCTACCGCATGGCGCGGGCGCGCAACATCAGCCTGCAGCGTTTCATCTTCAAGCTCTCCAAGCAGCGCCCGGGCCTGGTGCGCCGCGCCCTGCTCGCCGCCGCCCGCCGCCAGCTCGGCGGCGAGGTGGACATGAAGCACTTCAAGCCCAGCTACAATCCCTGGGACGAGCGCCTGTGCGCGGTGCCCAATGGCGACCTGTTCAAGGTGCTGAAAAAGGGCGAGGCGTCCATCGTCACCGATCACATCGATACCTTCACCGGGAACGGCATCCGGCTGAAGTCCGGCGAGGAACTGGAGGCGGACATCATCATCTCCGCCACCGGCCTCAACGTGCAGCTGCTGGGCGGCGCCGACCTGACCGTGGACGGCGAGACCCGCGAACCCAACGACATGCTGGTCTACAAGGGCCTGATGCTGCGCGACGTGCCCAACATGGCCATGGTGTTCGGTTACACCAATTCCTCCTGGACCCTCAAGGCGGACCTGGTGGCGGAGTACGTGGGCCGCCTGCTCAACTACATGTCCCGCAAGGGCCTGCGCCAGGTAACGCCCCGGGACCCGGAAGGCTGCGACACCGACGCCTCCTTCCTCGACCTGCAGTCCGGCTATGTCCAGCGCGCCGCTCACAAGCTGCCACGTCAGGGCAGCAAGGCGCCCTGGAAAGTGCTCAGCAACTACTTCTACGACCTGCCGCGCCTGCGCTTCGGCCGGGTGGACGACGGTAGCCTGGAGTTCGTCAAGGACGAGAGCCGCAAGCGGCGCGGCGTTGCCGCCCTGCTGCGCGGCTGAGGGCCGGCGCCGGGGCCAGGGACGGCGCCCTGTCATCTAGTTGTCACGGTAATTTCTCCGTGAAGGCCGCATAATCGGGCTCCCATTTTCCTGCTCCGGGGGGAGTCTTTCATGAGCCACAGACCGGGCGATGCATCGCCGTTGATGGCGCGCCTTACCGAGGCCGCGCGCGCTCAGGACGAGGCCGCGCTGGCCCTGATCAAGGACCGGACCACCCTGGACCCGGACCGGGTTCATGATCTTCGCGTCACCGTCAAACGCCTGCGCGCTCTGTGGCGCCTGGCCGGCACCCAGGGCCCGCGCAAGCTGGCCGACAAGCAGGACAAGCGCCTGCGCGCCGCCGCCAAAAGCCTGGCCGGCGCCCGCGATCTTCAGGTCATGGGCGAGACCCTTGATGCCCTGCGCGCCGCCACCCGTCGTGACTACGAGAAAGAGGCCCTGGACCGGGTCCGTGAACTGGCCCTGGCCGACGACGCCGGCGACGCCGTGCAGCCGGAGAAACCGGCGGAGCTGGAACAGGCCTTCCTGGACGACCGCGACCGCTGGACCAACCTGGAAGTGGACGGCGACGACGACACCCTGATCAAGAAAGGCTTCGGCCGCCTCTACGCCAACACCCGCCGCCTCGGCCACGACGCCATCGCCGAGGACGAGCCGGAGGCCTGGCACGGCTTCCGCAAGTGGGTGAAATACCAGCTCTATCAGCTGGAGCCGTTCGCCGGGCCGCTGGAAAACAGCGACATTTCCCTCAAGGATTTCAAGAAGCTGGGCAAGAAGCTCGGTGATCTCCACGACCTGCACGTGCTCGACGACTTCCTGCGCCAGGCCAAGAAGAAAGCCGACGACAAGGAACCCTTCGGCCACGTGCGCCAGCTCATCGGCCGCCGGGAATCCGTCCTGGTCAGCGACTGCGAGAAACGTACCCGGAACGCCTTCGGCCTCAAGCCCAAGGCGTTCCGCAAGGCCCTGCGTCAGGCGCTGGACACCGGCGCCTGATTTCAGGCCCGGCCGGCGCCGTCTTCCTGTTCGTCGTCGTCCTTCACCGCGGGCTCGAAGGCGCGCTTGTCGTCGGGCAGGGCCACCGGGTCGCCCACCGAGAGGCCGGCGTGCTGGTCCAGGCGCTTGCCGCTGTCCGCGTCCATGATCGCCGCCACCTTGCCATGGCTGATGCCCGCCTTGCGGTCATAGGCGTCCACGGTGACGCGCACCACCCGGCCCCGGTAGCGGGCCGACAGCACGCTGCCGGCGTGGGGTTCCGGGTCGATGTTGGGGTCGTTCCGGTAATAGGCGGTGACGCTTTGCGCGCCCGGGTCGTCCCAGTCGATGTGTGCCATCAAGGCTCTCCTTAAAGTTCGCCGTCCAGTTCCGGGTAATGGCGAAAGATCCCGTTTTCGTTGAACGGCTGCCGGCGGTCCGAGTCCAGATAGTCGCGCAGCCGTGGGCGCGCCGCCACCCGTTCCACCAGGGCGCCGATCTTGGGCAGGTCGTCCTCCGCCTGGCGCATGGCCCTGGGCAGGGCGTAGCGCAGGCCGGTGATGGTCTGGAACAGGGACAGATCCACGTAGCCGTGGCGGTCGCCCACCAGCACGTCGGCGCCGCCCGGATTCTGCTCCAGCACCTGCTCGAAATATTCCAGGAAGCGCGGCAGCCGGTGTTCGCGGAACAGGGCGGCGCGCTTCAGCGCTTCGTCGCGCTGCTCCTCGTAGTAGAGGCTCGACGACAGGGGGTGATGGGTGTCGTGAATCTCGGCGACGAAATCCATCAGCGTCAGTTGCAGGCCGTGGGCCCAGTAGCGCTGATTCTCGTCCTCCGGGACCAGATCCAGGCGCGGGGCCAGGAACTGCAGGATATTGGCGGTGTGTGAAAGCACCAGGTCGCCGGCCTTGAGGAAGGGCGGCGCGAACGGCGGGCGCGGCGTGGCGTCGCCGCTCAGGTAGATGTCCAGGGCGGGCACGCCCAGCTCCTGGTCCGGGGCGCCGCGGCCCACGTCCAGGTAGTCGGCGCCGGCGTCCTCCAGGGCGAGCCGGACGTATTCGCCGCGGCCCTGGATGCCCGGCCAGTAGAACAGTTCGTAGCGCATGACGGTCTCCCTGCTCGCTCCCGTGGAACCTCAAAACGGTAGGATAATTCGACGGGCCGCGTCCAGCGACGCCCGCTCAGGCGCGCACGCCGGGCTGGCCGCGCAGCAGCTCGATCAACCAGTCCACGAACACCGTCACCTTGCCGGACAGGTGGCGGTTGTGGGGGTAGACCACGGACACCAGGGAGGGTCTGGGCCGGTATTCGGGCATCACCTCCACCAGCTCGCCGCCGGCCAGGTAGCCGTGGCAGCCGTGCAGCGGAATCTGCACCAGGCCCAGGCCGGCCAGGGCGGCGGCCACGTAGGCCTCGGTGTTGTCCACGGTGACCGAGCCGGGTGGGTCCAGGTAATGCACCCGGCCCTCGGCGTCGCCGTATTCCCAGCGCAGCGGCCGGCCGGTGCGGGCGGCGTGATAGCGCACCACCCGGTGCCGGGCCAGGTCCTCCGGGGTGCGTGGCACGCCGTGGCGTTCCAGGTAAGCCGGCGAGGCGCAGTTCACTTCCTCCACCTCGCCGACGCGGCGCGCCACCAGGCCGGAGTCGGGCAGCGGGCCCACCCGCAGGGCGCAGTCCACCCGCTCCTCGATCAGATCCACCGGGCGGTCGCTGATGCCGATCTCCAGCTCGATGTCCGGGTAGCTCTCCAGGAACGCCGGCAGCGACGGGATGATCAGCCGCCGCGCCGGGTGGCCGGGCAGGTTCACCCGCACCCGGCCCCGTGGCCGCTGCTGCTCGGTGAGCGGCGCCTCGGCGTCCGCCAGCGCCTCCAGCACATGCAGGCAACGCTCGTAATAGGCGCCGCCGTCCAGGGTCGGCGACACCCGGCGGGTGGTGCGGTGCAGCAGCCGGGTGCCCAGGTGCGCTTCCAACTGCTGCACGGCGGTGGTGACCGTGGCGCGGGGCATCTCCAGGGTGTCGGCGGCGCGGGTGAAGCTGCCGGCTTCCACCACCCGGGTGAACACCAGCATGGCTTTGAAACGGTCCATGGCGGGCTCGATTGTTCAGATTCATGAATAGAGTAACCGATCTTCGCCGGTTTATCGGGAGAATGCGAACGGCGACACTGTCCCTCTTGTTTAACGGCGAATGGAGAACCGCGATGCAACAACGTCAACTGGGACGGGATGGCCCCCTGGTTTCCGCCCTGGGCCTGGGCTGCATGGGCATGAGTGCTTTCTATGGCCACCGCGATGACCGGGAGTCCATCGCCACCCTGCACGCCGCCCTGGACGCCGGCGTCAATCTGATCGACACCGCCGACATGTACGGCCCGCACACCAACGAGGAGCTGGTGGGCCGTGCCATCGCCGACCGTCGCGACCGGGTGTTCCTGGCCACCAAGTTCGGCGTGGTGCTGGATCCCTCGGACCCCCACGCCCGGGGCGTGGACGGCCGCCCGGAGTACGTGCGCCGGGCGGTGGAAGGCAGCCTGCGCCGCCTGGGCGTGGACCACATCGACCTGTACTACCAGCACCGCATCGACCCGGCGGTGCCCATCGAGGACACCGTGGGCGCCATGGCCGACCTGGTGCGCGAAGGCAAGGTGCGCTACCTGGGGCTCAGCGAGGCGGCGCCGGACACCGTGCGCCGGGCCCAGGCGGTGCACCCCATCGCCGCCCTGCAGATGGAATATTCCCTGTGGACCCGGGACGCGGAGGAAGGGCATCTGGCCACCTGCCGCGAGCTGGGCATCGGGTTCGTGGCCTACAGCCCCCTGGGCCGGGGGTTTCTCAGCGGCGCGATCCGCTCCCCGGAGGATTTCGAGGCCGACGATTACCGCCGTCATAACCCCCGCTTCCAGGGCGACAACTTCCACCGCAACCTGGAACTGGTGGATCAGGTGCACGATCTGGCTCGGGAAAAAGGCGTCAGTGCCTCGCAACTGGCGCTGGCCTGGGTGCTGGCCCGGGGCGAGGATGTGGTGCCCCTGTTCGGCACCAAGCGGCGCCGCTATCTGAACGACAACCTGGGCGCCCTGGACGTGGCCCTGAGCGCCGAGGAGGTGGCGCGGCTGGATGCTATCTTCCCGCCCCACGCCGCCGCCGGCGAACGCTACGCCGCCGAAGGCATGGCCAGCGTGGGCCGTTGAGGGCGGCGCCCGCTCCTACCGCTCCGGGTTGCACGGCTCCGCCCATCTCGGGTCGGCGGTGAACAGGGTGTCGGTGACCTGCTGCGGGTAGACCGCCGACACCGCCCGCTGCAGGCGGTCGCGCACCACGTCCAGCTCCGCCAGGTTCGCGATGGGGTGGTCCGGCGGCAGCACCACGTGGATGATCACGTAGAGCTGCCGACCGGGACGCACCATGCGCACCTCCACCTGGCGCACCGGCAGGTCCGCCAGGGCGGCGTCGATGGCGGCGCGCACCGGCCGGCGCAGGTCCCGGGGCGGGGCCCGGTTGAGCAACTCGCGCAGGGCGCCCCGTGCCATGCGGATCGGCATACTCAGGCAGAACAGCACCACCGCGATCACCAGCACCGAGTCCACGTACGGCAGGATCTGGTACCAGCCCAGCCAGCGCGCCACCGGCAGGAAGCAGAAGGTGAGCAGCACCGAGCTGGAGATCAGGGCGTTGATCAGCCAGTTCTCGTAATCCGCGCGCACCAGGGGCGTATCCAGATGCCCCAGGCTGCGGCGCAGGGTCCAGGCGGTGAAGGAACAGGCCAGGGTGGCGAACACCGCGTAGACGATGGCCGGCCCGGCGAGGATTTCCCGGCCGCCGCCGAGCAGGGCGATCAGGGCGTCGACCAGGGCGAACAGCGCCACGCCGAGAATCAGCAGGCCCTTGCCGGCGTTCACCAGGGATTCGAAATAGCCGTAGCCGAACGGGAACTTGCGGTCATCGGGCTGGTTGGTCAGGGCGCTGATGCGCACCGTGACCAGGGCCACCAGGAAATAGATGAGATTGAACAGGCCATCGAGAAGAATGGCCTTGGATTGCGTGATGCTGGCCGCGGTCACCGCCGCGCTGCCCACCACCACGGACATGAGCGCCGACAGGAGCAGAACCCCGCGTTCGGTTTTCATCGCCTTGCCTTCCCTTTTCCACGTCGCTGAACACACCGGCCGCCCAGTCTACCCGAAGCGGGGCGCCGGGGAGCGGTTCAGTGGTCGTCGCCGGAAAAGTCGCGGTAGGCGTCGATGGCCTTGCGGGTCAGCGCCGGGCCGGCGGCCCGGGTGAGAAAACGGCGGGTGCCCGGGCTGGCGGCGATCACCACGCCGGCGGCCAGGGCGCCCAGGGCCACCACGGTGGTGTGCTCCCGGGTCCAGCGCAGCGCCGGGTCGCCGATCAGCGGGCGCAGGCTGTCCTCCAGCCGGGCTTCCACCGGCGGTGTCGCCGGCGGTTCCGGTTGCGCCGGGCCCTTGGCCAGCCGCCGCACGCCCAGCCCCAGCAGCACCGCCACCACCAGCAGGCCGAGGCCGGTGAACAGGCTGGCCAGGGGCGCGCCCACCCGGGGGGCGAGCGCCAGCCAGCCGGCGGTGGCGAAGCACAGCAACGCCGCCAGGCCGGTAAGCATGGCCAGCCAGACCAGGGCGTTGAGGCTGAACAGGGACGACAGTGGCCGGCGCAGGTTCATCGTTAGCGGCTGATCAGCTTGCCGAGCAGAATGCCCACGCCGAAGGCGGCGAGCACGCTGGTGAAGGGGCGCTCCTTGATCTGCGCGCCCACCTGCTCGGTTTGCAGCTCGGCCTGCTTGCGCACGTCGTCGAACTGGGCGCGGGCGCTTTCCACGCCGGCCTGGGCCCGTTGCTGGGTGGATTTCTTGACCGCGTCGGCCAGGGTGCCCAGGTCACGGCGCAGTTGGTCGATGTCCTTCTTGAGAGCTTCGGTTTCCTGACTCATGTAACCACCTCCTGTTGGCAAATAAAGGATGCGAATCCTTGAATAGCCAAGCATAGACAAACGGGGCCGCCGTTGCCTATAGACCGATATCAATAAACCGCGCCAGGGGGAGCCTGGAACGGCGCCCGGCGCGGGCCGGGCGCTTTTGCAAAAGAATGATAAAGCCGCGCCTCAGAGGTGGCGGATCAGCTCGTCGGTGAACGCGTCGGTGGAGGCGTTGCCGCCCAGGTCCGGGGTCACCACCTTGCCTTCGCCGACCACATGGCGGATGGCGGCGCGCAGCCGTCCCGCCTTCTCGTTCATCTCCAGGTATTCGAGCATCATGCCGGCGCCCAGCATCAGCGCGGTGGGGTTGGCGACGCCCTTGCCGGCGATGTCCGGGGCGCTGCCGTGCACCGCCTCGAAGATGCCGCGATGCTCGCCCACGTTGGCGCCCGGCGCCAGGCCCAGGCCACCGGTCAGGCCGGCGCACAGATCCGAGAGGATGTCGCCGAACAGGTTGGTGGTGACCAGCACGTCGAAGCGGTGCGGGTTCATGGCCAGCTGCATGGCGCAGTTGTCGACGATCATTTCCTCGTGCTCGATGTCCGGGTATTCCTCGGCGATGCTGCGCGCCACGCTCAGGAACAGGCCGGAGGTGGACTTCATGATGTTGGCCTTGTGCACCACGGTGACCTTGCGGCGGCCCAGGCGGCGGGCGGCTTCGTAGGCGAAGCGGATCAGGCGCTTGGATTCCTTGCGGGTGATCACGCTGCGCAGCTCGGCCCGTTCGCCGTCGTCGGTGACCATCTGGCCTTCGCCGGAATAGATGCCCTCGATGTTCTCGCGGATGGTGAGGATGTCCACGTTGTCGTAGCGCGAGCGCACGCCGGGGATGGACAGTGCCGGGCGCAGGTTGGCGAACAGATCGAAGTGCTTGCGCAGGGTCACGTTGACGGAGCGGAAGCCCTTGCCCACCGGGGTGGTGATCGGGCCCTTCAGGGCCACCGGGTTCTTCTCGATCATGTCCAGGGTTTCCTGGGGCACCAGGTCCTTGCCCTGATCCAGGGCGGTCTGCCCGGCGATGGCGCGGTCATAGGCGAAGTCACAATCCAGGGCGTCCAGCAGGCGCAGGGTGGCATCGATGATATCCGGACCAATTCCGTCGCCGGGAATGACTGTTACGCGTGTTTCCGCCATGGATCTAACTCCTTTGATTATCGGGTGGGATAATGGGTGGGCCGGCATGCCCCGTCGATACGACTTTCGCAGCGAGGGCGGGCCGGAGCCCGAATCTGGGATCGCCAGTGGGGCGCTAGTCTACCAGAACCGCGCCTTTTCGTCGGGGCCTTTAGCATTCAAAGTCCATGCCATGCGCCGTTTCGAGGTTTCCTTGGGGTGGCCCGGGCGTCATGATAGATCGGGTTTTTTGCAATCAGGGGACGGACCATGTGGTTATCGGTGGTCGCCATCGCCGTGGGCGCGGCGCTGGGCGCCAATCTGCGCTGGCTGCTCAGCCTGTGGTTGAACGCGCTGTTCCCGGCGGTGCCGCTGGGCACGCTCAGTGCCAACCTTCTGGGCGGCTGGCTGATCGGGCTGGCCCTGGGGGTGTTCGCCTGGCTGCCGCCGCTGACGCCGGAATGGCGGCTGCTGGTGGTGACCGGCTTTCTGGGCGCGCTCACCACCTTCTCGTCGTTTTCCGCGGAAATGTTCATCAACCTCCAGGCCGGGCGCTGGGGGCTGGCCCTGGGCGGCATCGCCGCCCATGTGGTCGGGTCGCTGTGCATGACCGGCCTGGGCCTGGGGATGGTGGCGCTGGCGCGCCAGTTGCTGACCCGCTAGCGCCGGGCGGCGGACGCCTCAGGCGCGGACGGTTTCGGGGCGTTCCCCGCGCAGTTTGATCACGTCCGCCCGGGGCGGATTGCCGAACAGGCGGCTGTATTCGCGGCTGAAATGGGACGGGCTTTCGTAGCCCACCCGGAAGCTGGCGGTGGCCGCTTCCAGGCCCTCGGCGAGCATCAGCCGGCGCGCTTCGTGCAGGCGCAACTTCTTCTGGAACTGCAGCGGCGACATGCGCGTGACCTGTTTGAAGCTGTGGAACAGGGACGACTCGCTCATGTTGGCCAGGTCCGCCAGATCACGGATGCGCAACGGCTCGCTGAAACGGTCCTTGAGCACCGAGATCACCCGGGCGATGCGGTGCGCCTGGGTGTCCGCCACGGCGAACTTGCGCATGCGCGGGCCGATCTCGCCGATCAGGGCCCGGTAGATGATCTCGCGGCGGGCCAGGGGCGCCAGAATGCGCGCGTCCCGGGGGTTGTCCAGCAGCGCCACGAAGCGCAGCACCGCCTCCACCATGTCCTTCTCCGCCTGGGCCCGGCCCAGGCCACAACTGCAGGCGTTTTCCGGGTCCTCGGGGTCCCCCGGTTCCAGCAGTTCCTCGCCCAGCTCCAGCATCAGGTCGGTGACCTCCTGCGGGTCCACGTTCACCTTCACCCCCAGATAGGGATTTTCCGGGGTGGCGTCGGTGACCTTGCCGAGCACCGGCAGGTGCACCGAGGACACCAGGCAACTGAGCGGCCCATAGGCGATTTCCCGATCCCCCAGCCACACCGTCTTGGCGCCCTGGGCGATCAGGCAGAACGACGGGTCGTACACCGAGGAGCCCATGCAGCTGGTGGTGGAATTGGAGCGCACCAGCTCCAGGCCGGGGATCGCGGTGTCGTTGAGGCCTTCGTTGGGGGCCCATTTCTGGATCTGGCACGCCAGAGTTTTCGCCAATCGGGCCAGGTCGTCGTCCAGTGGTTCGAGGATGGTTTGGTTGGCAATCACGAATCCGCCCTCCGGTTCGCGGGCAAGCCGCTGTTTTGTCGATGAGCGGCGAGTATACGCCCGCATTCCGGGGCCTGGATGACAAAACGCCAATCCCTGCAGGATCGGGCAAGCACCCGGCAGAAACGGGCAATCCGGCAAGGATTATGCCCCGATCCGGCCCGTTTTGTCGCCGCCGCACCGGATCGGGGCGGCGTTTCTCAAACAGAATCAGGCAAGACCCGCGCAGGAATCGGATAACGTTCCCTTCCCCTTTCCCCCTAGATTGTTCCGCCCTACCCGAAGCGTTTTTAAAAAACGGAGCGACACATGATGGAAAGCGTCAACGAGGGTCCCCTGGCCGGCATGGGGCTGTACTGGGGGCTGATCGCCGTGCTTATGGCGGCGCTGTTCCTGGCCGGCTGCGACGCCCGCGGCGAGGCGGAGGCCGGCGCCGCGCCGCCGGCCCCGGAGGTGGACGTGGCGCCGGTACTGGTGGAACCGGTGACCCTGTGGGAAACCTTCACCGGCCGGCTGGAAGCGCCGGAGACCGTGCAACTGCGCCCCCGGGTGAGCGGCTACATCGACGAGGTGGCCTTCGAGGAGGGCGAGCTGGTGGAAGCCGGGGACCTGCTGTTCCGCATTGATCCGCGCCCCTACGAGGCGCGGGCGCGGGCCGCCCGGGCCTCCCTGGCCCAGGCCCGCAGCCAGGCGCGCCTGGCCGGCGGCGAGGCGGAACGGGCCCGCAAGCTGCTCGGCAGCCGCGCCATTTCCCGGGAAGAACACGACCAGCGTCAGGCGGCGCTGCTCAACGCCCGCGCCCTGGTGGACGAGGCCGAGGCGGCCCTGGCCAGCGCCGAACTGGATCTGGCCTACACCCGCGTTACCGCGCCGGTGGACGGCCGCATCGGCCGGGCCCGGGTCACCAAGGGCAACCTGGCCAGCGCCGACCAGACCCTGCTCGCCACCCTGGTGTCGGTGGATCCCCTGCATGTCTATTTCGACAGCAACGAGGCGGACGCCCTGGATGCCCAGCGTCTGCAACAGGCGGGAAAGGCGCCGCCGGTTCGCATCGGTCTGACCGGCGAACCGGGCTTTCCGCACCAGGGGCAACTGGATTTCGTGGACAACCGCCTGAACGCGGACACCGGCACCCTGCGCTACCGGGCGCTGCTGCCCAATCCGAATGGCATTTTTAAGCCGGGCCAGTTCGCCCGGGTGGAAATGCCGGTGACCCGCCTTGACCAGGCGGTGCTGATCAGCCGCAAGGCGGTGCTCGCCGACCAGGACCGGCGTTTCGTCTACGTGGTGGGCGAGGACAACCCCGTGGCCCGCCGGCAGGTGAGCACCGGCCGCCAGGTGGAGGGACTGGTGGTGGTCCGCGACGGCCTGAATTCCGGTGACCGGGTGATCGTCAACGGTACCCAGAAGGTGTTCGGCGCCGGCATGCCGGTGGCGCCCCATCTGGTTTCCATGCGCGACGCCCCCGGCGGCGAGGTGGCCGCCCGGCCCTGACTTTTTAACTGGGAACGACGAACCGCGGCGGCCTTCCGGGCCGCCGTTCAGGAGCCCTTTGTCATGAATTTCTCCCGTTTCTTCGTGGACCGGCCGATTTTTGCCGCGGTGCTGTCCATTATTATTTTCGCGGTGGGGGCGATCTCGATCCCCAACCTGCCGATCAGTGAGTACCCGGAGGTGGCGCCGCCCTCGGTGCTGGTGCGCACCGTCTATCCCGGCGCCAACCCCAAGGAAATCGCCGAGACCGTGGCCACGCCCCTGGAGGAAGCCATCAACGGCGTCGAGGACATGATGTACTTCAAGTCCGTGGCCGGCTCCGACGGCGTGCTGCAAATGACCATCACCTTCCGCCCCGGCACCAATGCCGAGGACGCCACGGTGCGGGTGCAGAACCGGGTCAGCCAGGCGCTGGCGCGGCTGCCGGAAGCGGTGCGTCGGCAGGGGGTGACCACCCAGAAGCAGTCGCCCACCTTCCTGATGGTGGTGCACCTCACTTCGCCGGATGGCCGCTACGACACTCTCTATCTGCGCAACTACGCGCGGCTGCACGTGCGCGACCGGTTGGCGCGCATCCCCGGCGTCGGCGAGGCGCAGCTGTTCGGCGGCGGCGACTACGCCATGCGCGCCTGGCTGGACCCGGACAAGATCGCCGCCCGCGGCCTCACCGCCGGCGATGTGATCGCCGCCATGCGCGAGCAGAACGTGCAGGTCTCCGCCGGCCAGATCGGCGCCGAGCCCATGCCCGGCAGTGATTTTCTCACCCTGATCAACGCCAAGGGGCGTCTGGAGAGCGAGGAGGAATTCGGCGACATCGTGCTGCGCGCCGGCGACGACGGTCAGATCCTGCGCCTGCGCGACGTGGCGCGGCTGGAACTGGGCGCCGGTGATTACACCCTGCGCGCCCGGCTGGACGGCCAGGACGCGGTGGCCATGGGCATCTTCCAGGCCCCCGGCGCCAACGCCCTGGACATCCGCGATCAGGTGATCGCCACCATGGACGAACTGTCCGAACGCTTCCCGGAGGGCGTGGAATACCGCAGCGTCTACGACACCACCCTGTTCGTGCGCGACTCCATTCACTCGGTGATCCAGACCCTGCTGGAGGCGATCCTGCTGGTGGTGCTGGTGGTGACCCTGTTCCTGCAAACCTGGCGCGCGTCCATCATCCCGTTGCTGGCGGTGCCGGTGTCCGTGGTGGGCACCTTCGCGGTGCTGTTCCTGCTCGGCTATTCCATCAACACCCTGACCCTGTTCGGCCTGGTGCTGGCCATCGGCATCGTGGTGGACGACGCCATCGTGGTGGTGGAAAACGTGGAGCGGAACATCGAGGAGGGGCTGACGCCCCTGGCCGCCGCCCACCAGGCCATGCGCGAGGTGTCCGGGCCGATCGTTGCCATTGGCCTGGTGCTGTGCGCGGTGTTCATTCCGATGGCGTTTCTCAGTGGCGTCACCGGCCAGTTCTACCGGCAGTTCGCGGTGACCATCGCCATCTCCACGGTGATTTCCACCATCAATTCCCTGACCTTGTCGCCGGCCCTGGCCGCCATGCTGCTCAAGCCCCATGGCGCCGCCCCGGACCGGCTTACCCGGCTGATCGACGCCCTGTTCGGCTGGCTGTTCCGGCCCTTCAACCGGTTCTTCAACAAAAGCGCCGGGAAATACCAGGGCGCGGTGTCGCGCAGCCTGCGCCGGCGCGGCGCCGTGTTCGTGATCTACCTGGTGCTGCTGGGCGCCACCGGTTCGCTGTTCAAGCTGGTGCCGCCGGGCTTTATTCCGATCCAGGACAAGATGTACCTGATCGCCGGGGTGAAGTTGCCGGAAGGGGCTTCCCTGGAGCGCACCGACGCCCTGCTCAAGGAGGTGGTGGACATCGCCATGGACACCGAGGGCGTGGCCCATGCCATTTCCTTCCCGGGCCTGAACGCCCTGCAGTTCACCAACACTTCCAACACCGGCCTGGCGTTCCTGCCCCTGGAACCGTTCGAGGACCGGGACCGCAGCGCCGCGGACATCAACGCGGAAATCGCCCAGCGCATCGGTGCCCTCAAGGAAGGCATCGCCTTTTCCTTCATGCCGCCGGCGATCCAGGGGCTGGGCAACGGCTCCGGTTATCAGTTGTTCATCGAGGACCGGGACGGGCTCGGCTACGGCCCCCTGCAGGAAGCGGTCACCGCCTTCCAGGGGGCGGTGATGCAAACCCCGGGCATGACCTATCCGATCACCAGCTACCAGGCCAACGTGCCGCAGCTGGACGCCGAGGTGAACCGGCTCAAGGCCAAGGCCCAGGGCGTGGCGGTCACCGACCTGTTCATGACCCTGCAAACCTACCTGGGCTCCACCTACGTGAACGACTTCAACCGCTTCGGCCGTACCTGGCAGGTGATCGCCCAGGCGGACGCCTCCTACCGGGACAGCGTGGAAGACATCGCCCGCCTGCGTACCCGCAATGACCAGGGCGAAATGGTGCCGATCGGTTCCATGGTGGACATCCACCAGAGTTTCGGCCCCGACCCGGTGCTGCGTTACAACGGCTACCCGGCGGCGGACCTGGCCGGGGAGGCGGACCCGAGGCTGCTGTCCTCCACCCAGGCCATGGACGCGCTCACCGCCATCGGCGACCGCACCCTGCCGGAGGGCGTGGAATTCGAATGGACCGACCTGAGCTACCAGCAGGCCACCCAGGGCAACGCCGCTCTGGTGGTCTTCCCCCTGGCGGTGCTGCTGGTGTTCCTGGTGCTGGCGGCCCTCTACGAGAGCTGGACCCTGCCCCTGGCGGTGATCCTGATCGTGCCCATGTGTTTGCTGTCCGCCCTGGTGGGCGTGTGGTTGATGGGCGGCGACACCAACATCTTCGTGCAGGTGGGGCTGGTGGTGCTGATCGGGCTGGCCTGCAAGAACGCCATCCTGATCGTGGAGTTCGCCCGGGAGCTGGAATTCCAGGGCCGCACCGTGGTGGAAGCGGCGCTGGAAGCCTGCCGCCTGCGGCTGCGCCCGATCATTATGACCTCCATTACCTTCACCGCCGCCGTGGTGCCCCTGGTGTTGGGCAGCGGCGCCGGCTCCGAGGTACGCCAGGCCCTCGGCATCGCGGTGTTCGCCGGCATGCTCGGCGTCACCCTGTTCGGTCTGTTCCTGACGCCGGTGTTCTACGTGGCCCTGCGCACGCTCGCCGGCCCGCTCAAGAAGGCCGATAGGAAAAGTCTTGACCTCAACTTAAGTTGAGGAAGTAATTTTCTTTGCTCCTGAATACCAAGCATGCGGAGCGAAACACGATGGAAAGCGTCAACGAGGGTCCCGTGGCGGGCGTGGGGGTGTACTGGGGGCTGATGGCGCTGTTGGCGTCCGCCCTGTTGCTGGCCGGTTGCGATGCCCGGCAGCAGGCGGAAGGCGGTGCCCCGCCGGCGCCGGAGGTGGACGTGGCCGAGGTGCTGGTGCGCCCGGCCACGCTCAAGGAAGTGTTCACCGGCCGGCTGTCCGCCCCGGAAACCGTGCAACTGCGATCGCGGGTGAGCGGCTACATCGAAGAGGTGGCGTTCGAGGAAGGGGAGCGGGTGGAAGCCGGCGACCTGCTGTTCCGCATCGATGCGCGCCCTTACCAGGCCCGGGTGGACGCCGCCCGCGCCGCCCTCGAACAGGCCCGCAGCGATGCCCGCCTGGCCGGGCTGGAGGCGGACCGGGCGCGAAAGCTGCTCGACAGCCGCGCCATCTCCCGGGAGGAGTTCGACCGCCGCGAGGCGGCGCGGCTCGGTGCTCGGGCCCGGGTGGCGGAAGCCAAGGCGTCGCTGACCAGCGCCGAACTGGACCTGAGCTATACCCGCGTCACGTCGCCGGTGACCGGCCGCGCCGGCCGCGCCCTGGTGACCAAGGGCAACCTGGCCAGCGCCGACCAGACGCTGCTGACCACGGTGGTCTCGGTGGACCCGCTGCACGTCTATTTCGACAGCAACGAGAGCGATGCGCTCAATGCCCAGCGGCTGATGAACGAGGGAAAGGCCCCGTCGGTGGCGGTGGGAATGAGCGGCGAGAGCGGCTTCCCGCACGCGGGCCGGCTGGACTTCGTGGACAACCAGATGAACCCGGACACCGGCACCCTGCGCTACCGGGCGGTGCTGCCCAACCCGAATGGCATTTTTAAACCGGGCCAGTTCGCCCGGGTGGAAATGCCGGTGGCGCGTCTTGAGCAGGCGATCCTGATCAGCCGCAAGGCGGTGCTCACCGATCAGGACCGGCGCTACGTCTACGTGGTGGGCGAGGACAACACGACGGCCCGGCGCGCGGTGAAAACCGGCCGCGAACTGGACGACCTGGTGGTGGTACGCGAGGGCCTGGAGCCCGGCGACCGCGTGATCGTCAACGGCACCCAGAAGGTGTTCATGCCCGGCATGCCGGTGCAACCGAACACGGTGTCCCTGGATGAACCGGCGGGCGGCGATCTCGCCGGCCAGCCCTGATCAACGCGGCGTGCAAAGCCCAGGAGTGTTGTTGCCATGAATTTTTCGCGGTTTTTCGTGGACCGGCCGATCTTCGCCGCGGTGCTGTCCATCATTATTTTCGCGGTGGGGGCGATCTCGATCCCCAACCTGCCGATCAGTGAATACCCGGAGGTGGTGCCGCCGTCGGTGGTGGTGCGCGCCGTCTACCCGGGCGCCAACCCCAAGGAGATCGCCGAGACCGTGGCGGTGCCGCTGGAAGAGGAGATCAACGGCGTCGAGGGCATGATGTACTTCAAGTCCGTGGCCGGCTCCGACGGCGTGCTGCAGATGACCATCACCTTCCACCCGGACGTGGACGCGGAGGACGCCACGGTGCGGGTGCAAAACCGGGTCAGCCAGGCGCTGGCGCGGTTGCCGGAAGCGGTGCGCCGCCAGGGCGTGACCACCCAGAAGCAGTCGCCCACCTTCCTGATGGTGGTGCACCTGACCTCCCCGGACCAAAGCTACGACACTCTTTACCTGCGTAACTACGCGCGCCTGCATGTGCGCGACCGGCTGGCCCGGGTGCAGGGCGTGGGCGAAGCCCAGGTGATGGGCGGTGGCGACTACGCCATGCGTGCCTGGCTCAACCCGGACAAGATCGCCGCCCACGGCCTCACCGCCGGTGACGTGGTCAACGCCATCCGCGAGCAGAACGTGCAGGTGTCCGCCGGCCAGCTCGGCGCGGAACCGGTGGAAAGCAGCGATTTCCTTACCCTGATCAACGCCAAGGGGCGTTTGGTCACCGAGGACGAATTCAGCAATGTGGTTCTGAAAACCGGCGCCGACGGCGAACTGGTGCGCCTCGGCGACGTGGCCCGGCTGGAGCTGGGCGCCGACGACTACAGCCTGCGCTCCCAAGTGGACGGCCAGGACGCGGTGGGCATCGGCATCTTCCAGTCGCCGGGGGCCAACGCCCTGGAGATCCGCGAGAAGGTACTGGCCACCATGGAGGAATTGTCCCAACAGTTTCCCGAGGGCGTGGCCTACCGCACTGATTACGACACCACGGTGTTCGTCAGTGATTCCATCGATTCGGTGATCCATACCTTGCTGGAAGCGATCCTGCTGGTGGTGCTGGTGGTGACCCTGTTTTTGCAGACCTGGCGGGCGTCGATCATCCCGCTGCTGGCGGTGCCGGTGTCCGTGGTGGGCACCTTCGCGGTGCTTTATCTGCTCGGTTACTCCATCAACACCCTGACGCTGTTCGGCCTGGTGCTGGCCATCGGCATCGTGGTGGACGACGCCATCGTGGTGGTGGAGAACGTGGAACGGAACATCGAGGATGGCCTGGCGCCCCGACAGGCCGCCCACCAGGCCATGAAGGAAGTGTCCGGCCCGATCGTCGCCATCGGCCTGGTGCTGTGCGCGGTGTTCGTGCCGATGGCGTTCCTGTCCGGCGTTACCGGTCAGTTTTATCGCCAGTTCGCGGTGACCATCGCCATCTCCACGGTGATCTCCACCATCAATTCCCTGACCCTGTCGCCGGCCCTGGCGTCCATGCTGCTCAAGCCCCACGGCGCGTCGCCGGACCGGCTCTCGCGGCTCATCGACCGCTTGTTCGGCTGGCTGTTCCGGCCCTTCAACCGCTTCTTCAATAGAAGCTCGGAGAAGTATCAGGGCGCGGTGTCGCGCAGCCTGAGCCGGCGCGGCGCGGTGTTCGTGGTCTATCTGGTGCTGCTCGCCGCCACCGGCTCCATGTTCAAGCTGGTGCCGCCGGGCTTCGTGCCGGTGCAGGACAAGATGTACCTGATCGCCGGCGTGAAGCTGCCGGAAGGCGCCTCCCTGGAGCGCACCGATGAACTGCTGCGCCAGGTCACCGACATCGCCCTGGACACGGAAGGCGTGGAGCACGCCATCTCCTTCCCGGGGCTGAACGTGCTGCAGTTCACCAACACCACCAACACCGGCATGGCGTTTTTGCCCCTGGCGCCCTTCGACGAACGGGATCGCACCGCCGAGGAGATCAACGCGGAGATCAACCAAAAGATCGCCGGGCTCAAGGGCGGCATGACGTTCTCGATCATGCCGCCGCCGATCCTCGGCCTGGGTAACGGCTCCGGCTACCAGATGTACATCGAGGACCGCGCCGATCTCGGCTACGGTGCGCTGCAGGAAGCGGTGGCCGCCATGCAGGGCACGGTGGCGCAAACGCCGGGCATGAGTTACCCGATCACCAGTTACCAGGCTAATGTGCCGCAGCTGGACGCCGACGTGGACCGGCTCAAGGCCAAGGCCCAGGGCGTGGGCGTCACCGATCTGTTCATGACCCTGCAGACCTACCTGGGCTCCACCTACGTCAACGACTTCAACCGCTTCGGCCGCACCTGGCAGGTGATCGTGCAGGCGGACGGTCCCTACCGGGACAGCGTCGAGGACATCGCCCGGCTGCGCACCCGCAACGACCAGGGCGAGATGGTGCCGATCGGTTCCATGGTGGACATCAAGCAAAGCTTCGGGCCGGACCCGGTGATGCGCTACAACGGCTTCCCGGCGGCGGACCTGGCCGGCGAAACCGACCCCCGGGTGCTGTCCTCCAGCCAGGCCATGGACCAGCTCGCCGGCATCGGCGATCAGGTGCTGCCGCCGGGCATCGAGTTCGAGTGGACCGACCTGAGCTACCAGCAGGCCACCCAGGGCCACGCCGGCCTGGTGGTGTTCCCGCTGGCGGTGTTGCTGGTGTTCCTGGTGCTGGCGGCCCTCTACGAAAGCTGGACCCTGCCTCTGGCGGTGATCCTGATCGTGCCCATGTGCGTGCTCTCCGCCTTGCTGGGCGTGTGGCTGGTGGGCGGCGACATCAACATCTTCGTGCAGGTGGGCCTGGTGGTGCTGATCGGCCTGGCGTCGAAGAACGCCATCCTGATCGTGGAGTTCGCCCGGGAACTGGAATTCCAGGGCCGCACCGTGGTGGAGGCGGCGCTGGAAGCCTGCCGCTTGCGGCTGCGCCCCATCGTCATGACCTCGATCTGCTTCACCGCCGCGGTAATTCCGCTGGTGCTGCGCACCGGCGCCGGCGCCGAAGTCCGCCAGGCCCTGGGCGTGGCGGTGTTCGCCGGCATGCTCGGCGTCACCCTGTTCGGCCTGTTCCTGACGCCGGTGTTCTACGTGGCCCTGCGCAAGATCGGCGGGCCGCTGAAATACGACCATCCCTCAACAATGGAAGGCGAAGCCCATGGCTCGCCGGGAGAAACCCATGCGTAATCTTTCCGTCCTCGGCGCGGCGCTGCTAATCAGTGCCTGCGCCGTGGGGCCGGACTACCAGGCCCCGGAACCGGACGCCCCGGATCGCTTCACCGAGGCCCGCGACGACGCGTCCTTCGACGACCAGGCGCGGCGCTTCTGGGGCGGTTTCCAGGACCCGCTGTTGGCCGAGCTGATCGGCGAGACCCTGGCCGCCAACCAGGATCTGCAAGCGGCCCTGGCGCGGCTGGATCAGGCCGAGGCGCTGCTGCGCGGCGCCCGCGCCGACCAGTACCCGACCCTGAGCGCCAGCGGCTCCGCCGCCGAGCAATACCTGGCCGAGGTGGAGCGCACCGACCCGGACCAGGAAAGGGTCACCCGCTACCAAGTGGGCGCCGCCGCCCGCTGGGAGCTGGATCTGTTCGGCCGCCTGCGCCGCGCCCGCCAGGCGCGCCAGGCGGAGCTGGAAGCCGCCGGCGCCGACCTCAACGCGCTCCAGGTGGCCCTGGTGGGGCGCCTGGCCAGCAGCTATTTCGAGCTGCGCGGGCTGCAGCAACAGCTGGATCAGGCGCGCCACAGCGTGGCCAACCAGCGCGAATCCCTGGCCATCGTCGAGGCCCGCCTGGACGCGGGCCGCGCCACCGAATTCGACCGCCAGCGGGCGCGTGCCCGGCTGGACGCCATCCGCGCCACCCTGCCCAGCCTGGAGGCCGGCGTGCGCGAGCGGCTGTACCGCATTGCCGTGCTCGCCGGCCGGCAGCCGGCGGCGCTGGTCAGCCGCCTGTCGGCGCCGGCGCCGCTGCCGGAAAGTCTGCCGGCGATCCCGGTGGGCAGCCCCGGCGACGCCCTGCGCCGGCGTCCGGACATCCGCGCCGCGGAACGGCGCCTGGCCGCCGCCAGCGCGCGCATCGGCGTGGCCACCGCGGACCTGTTCCCCAGCTTCAGCCTGGACGCGCTGATGGGCTCCGTGGCGGCGGACTCCTCGGACCTGTTCAGCGGCCCGGCGGAATCCCGCGCCGTGGCCCTGGGCGTGGACTGGACCTTCCTCGATTTCGGCGGCGTGCGCAGCCGCATCGACGCCGCCGACGCGGCCAGCCGCGCGGCCCTGGCCGACTACCGGCAAACCGTGCTGGAAGCCCTGGCGGAAACCGAAACCCAGCTGTCCCGTTACCAGCGCGCCCAGGTGCGCACCGAGCGCCTGGCGGACGCCACGGACTCCGCCGCCCGCGCCGCGCGCCTGGCCCGGGACCGCTATGAGCAGGGCTACATCGGCTACTTCGAAGTGCTCGCCGCCGAGCAGGAGCTGATCGACACCCGCGACAACCTGATCGAAAGCCGCACCTCGGAAACCCTGGCCATGGTCAACATTTACCGCACCCTGGCCGGGCCGCCGGCGGGGGAATGATGGCCATGGAACCTTCCAGCCTGGGCTTTTGCCGGGGCGCCGTGAACGACAATCGGGACAACCGGGCGCGGCTGCTGCACGCGGCCACGGACCTGTTCGCCCGCCAGGGCTTCCATGCCACCGGCATGAGCGACCTGGAGCAGGCCACCGGCCTGGGGCGCAGCTCCCTGTACCACTACTTCGCCAGCAAGGAGGCGCTGCTGGTGGCCATCGTGCAGCGCTGCCTGGGGCAACTGGTGGTGTTCGGCGAGCGGTTGCTGGAGGAAGAGCGGGACCCGGAAACCCGCCTGCGTCGTTTCTCGCGGGCGGTGGTCGGCGGCATCGCCGAGCGCCCGTCCGAGCTTCGGGTGTGCGTGCACGAGCGTCACGTTTTCACCGGCGACCACCGCCACCGGGTGGCGGGCTTTTACCAGGAGTACGAACGCATCTGGGCCCGTATACTGGCCGCCGGCCACGCGGACGGCGTGTTTCGTAACGCGGACGGAGTCACGGTGACGGCGGTCATGGGCATGCATCATCAGGCCTGGTCCGGGGCAGGGCAGCCCGGCGACCCGGACCGTCTCGCCGACGGCTTCTGCGATCTGCTGCTGGCCGGCCTGCGCGAACCGCCGGTTCGCCCCCTCTGACGGCAGTAACAGGAGCCACCCCTTGAACCCTATCCCATTGATTATCCGCGCCGCCGTGGTTTGTCTCGGCCTTACGGCGGCCAGCTTCGCCGCCGCCGGGACGCCGCTGGTCTCCACGGTCCAGGAGATCGAAAGCCGTCTTAACGCGCGGGTCGGCATCGCCGTGTCGGACCAGGAAACGGGCCGTGCCTGGCGCTACCACGCCGACCAGCGCTTCCCGCTCGCCAGCACCTTCAAGGTGCTGGCCTGCGGCGCGCTGCTGCACAAGGTCGATGCCGGCGACGACCGCCTGGACCGGATGATCGACTATGGCGAAGCGGACCTGGTCACCTACTCGCCGGCGACCGGGGAGCACGTCGACACCGGCATGACGCTCGGCGCGCTCTGCGAAGCGGCCATCACCCTGAGCGACAACACCGCCGCCAACCTGGTGCTCGACGCCATCGACGGCCCCGCCGGCCTGACCCGCTTCCTGCGTGGCAGCGGCGATAACGTCACCCGCCTGGACCGCCGCGAACCGGCGCTGAACGAAGCCACCCCCGGCGACCCCCGGGATACCACCACCCCGGACGCCATCCTCGAAACCCTGCGCGAGCTGCTGTTCGGCGACACCCTGACGGAACCGTCGCGCCGGCAACTGCTGCAATGGATGAAGGGCGACCAGGTGGCGGACGCGCTGCTGCGCGCCGGCATCCCCGACGACTGGACCATCGGCGACAAGACCGGCGCCGGTGGGCACGGCTCCCGGGCGATCATCGCCGTGATGTGGCCACCGCAACGCGGCCCGATACTGGCGGCCATCTACATCACCGAAACCGACGCCACCCTGGAGCAACGCAACGCCGCCATCGCCGACATCGGCCGTGCCCTGGCCGCCGCCGTGGCGCGCTAAAAGCCAGCGGCATCTTGAGAAAATGGAGGAGGCCGGCTAGTTTTTAACTCTGGGAATGGAATGCGGAAAAGGGGAGGGGAACATGGAAAACCCGTATCAAGCATCGGCGGTGCCCGTCACGAAAGAACCGAGTGCGGAAAGCAATGCCGACCTGGAGCTGGCGCCGCGCGGGCATCGTCTCGGCGCGGCCATACTGGACAGCATTTTCAGCGGGCTCTTCATCGTCGCGGTTCTTTTTGCCGCCGGTTTTGTTTCCGGGATATTCCTCGAAGACGCGGAAGCCTTCTGGCTGAATAACTTCGGTGCCGGGCCAAGCGGCCAGATGAGCTTGCTTGGTGGGGCCCTGCTGATGGCCGTGGCACTGTCGGGCTGGTTGCTGATCAACGGCTATTTCATCGTCCGCAATGGCCAGACGCTGGGTAAGCTGATTCTCAAGATCAAGATGGTTCGGGCCGACTCCGGTGCTTTGCCATCCCTGCCCCGGGTGGTCTTTCTGCGTTTTTTGCCGGTCAATCTGGTCGCGCTGATCCCGTTGGTTGGCAACCTTATCCTGCTCGCCGATGCGCTGTTCATATTTGGTGATGAGCGGCGCTGCCTGCACGATCGTATCGCCGGTACCCGTGTAGTGTTGGCGGTGCCGTCGGTGGCGGCCTCCCAGGTGGCGGCCTAGCCGGGATTCAGTCGCGCAGGTTGTCGAGCATGCGGTTGCCGATTTCGATGAAGGTGTCCTGATCGCGCTTCGGGATACCCTTCAGCAGCCGTGCCTTGACGTCGTCTTCCGCTTCCTGGATGCGGGCCATCAGGCCCGCGCCGGTCTCGCTGAGCGCCAGCAACTGGCTGCGGCGGTCCTCCGGGTTGGGGGTGCGGGTGACCAGGTCCATGGCCTCCAGCTCCTTGATGACGCGGGTGATCTGCGCCTTGTCGCGCCCGGTGACGGCGGCGATATGCTGGGCGGTGCAGTCCGGCTGGCGGTGGATCATCTGCAACAGACGCACGTGCATGCCGTTGATGGGCAGGTCGTAGTCGCGGATCGCGCGCTTGCTGCTGACCTTGAACTGGAAGGCCAGCTGCCAGAGCACCTGGCGGATATCGGCTTGGTGTGGCATGGATGTCGGGGTGTCGTGTTTGGTTGACAAAGTCAACCAGTGAATTTATGGTTGATATTGTCCACTAATTACCGGGGCGCCACAAGCGCCCCCGTTTCCCATGAGGTGACCCATGCCCCGACCCGCGCCCCGTATCCTGGAGGTGCTGCGCACCGAGAACCCGACCCCGAACATGAAGCGGGTGGTGCTCGGCGGCGGCGATCTGAGCGATTTCCCTGACGACCACGAAAGCGCCAACTTCAAGCTTTTGATTCCCCGGCCCGGCCAGACCGGCATCGCCCTGCCGCCGTTCAACGACACCCCGGAAGAGCACAAGCCCTTCGTGCGCACCTACACCCTGCGCCATTTTGATCGCGCCCGCGGCGAGGTGATCGTCGACTTCATGATGCACGCGGACCACGGCCCCGCCTCCGGCTGGGCCGCCCGGGCCCGGCCCGGCGACCGCATCGGCTTCGCCGGGCCGGGCAAGCCCAAGTTCGTGGATTTCGACGCTGACTGGTTCCTGTTCGCCGGCGACATGTCCGCGCTGCCGGCCATCGGCGCCAACATCGAGCGCCTGCCCGCCCACGCCCGTGGCTACGCGGTGCTCGACATCCTCGACCCCGCCGACCAGCAGCCGCTGCCGTTCCCGGACGGCATCCAGGTCACCTGGCGGGTCAATCCCTACCCGGAGCAGCCGGCGGTAGGCCTGGTGGACACGGTGCTGGCGCTGCCCTGGCTGGACGGCTCCCCGGCGGTCTGGGTGGCCGGGGAAAGCGGTGCGGTGCGCGCCCTGCGCCGCTACTTCACCCAGGAACGCCAGGTGGACCGCCGCCGCCTTTACGCCAGCGGCTACTGGCAGATCGGCATGACCGAGGACCGCCACCAGCTCGAAAAGCGCAAGGATAAGGATTGAGGGAGACCGGCCGCAGGATCGGGCAAGAACCGCGCGCTAACCGGCTACCGGGACGGGGCCCTGGCGGTGGATACTGAACGCCACGATACAGACATGTCGTGGTCCATTCTTACCCCCCAGGGCCAGCGGACGGCCCGCCCTTTTTTTGCGGTTCTCACGCCGCGCAGCACTTCTTGAATTTCTTGCCGCTGCCACAGGGGCAGGGCTCGTTGCGGCCCGGCTTCAGGTTGCTCACCGTGCTGTCGCCGTCCAGGTAAAACCAGTGGCCGTCCTCGCGCACGAAGCGGGAGGTTTCCTCCAGCACCGAAAAGCCCTTGCCGTTGCGCCGCAGGGCGCGGAAACGCACCCGCCCACGGTCGCCGTCGGCGTCGCTGTCCAGCACCGTCAGTTCCAGCCAGTCGTCACCGTCGTCCAGCATCAGCCCGGTTGGGCGGGTGTCCGGGTGCCAGCTTTTGGCCACGTAGGTCGTATCGTTGCGCACGAAAGCACTGTAGCGCGAGCGCATCAGCGCCTCCGGCGTGGACGCCGGCTCACCGCGATGCAGCGGCGCGCAGCAGTCCTCGTAGGGCAGGTCGGATTGGCAAGGGCAGGTCGTCATGGCGGCGATTATAGCGTTTTCGGGCGATACATCTGGAAGCGGGTCGTCTCGTTGACGGAGAAATAATCCGCCGGGCCGCCGGCGCGCAGGATCGGTTCGGCGGCGGCGGTGTCGTAGACGCCGTCCTTGAGCAGGTGCCGGGCGATGTGCACGCCCACCACTTCACCCAGCACCAGCCAGGTGTCGGTCTCGGCGCCATCGGCGCCGGTCAGGCGCAGCACCTGGCTGAGGCGGCATTCGAAGGACACCGGGGTTTCCTTCACCCGGGGCACGCCGATGATCCGTGACGGTTCCGGGGTGAGCCCGCTCAGCTCGAACTCATTCACCTCCGGCGCCACCGCCGCGCAGCTCTGGTTCATGGCGTCCGCCAGGGGGCGGGTGGCCAGGTTCCAGCCGAATTCCCCGGTGGCCTGGATGTTCCGCACACTGTCCTTGTAGCCGATGCTGGCGAAGCCGACGATCGGCGGCCGGTAGTTAAAGGCGTTGAAGAAGCTGTAGGGCGACAGGTTGAGCACGCCGTCCGGGCTTTGTGAGGAAATCCAGCCGATCGGGCGCGGCGCCACCAGGGCGTTGAAAGGGTCGTGGGGCAGGCCGTGGCCGGCGGACGGCTGGTAGAAATGAATGTCGTCGCTCATGGGGCAATGTTACGGGCGGCGAGGTTCGTGCCACAAGCGGGGGATCGCGACTAAAGTCGCTCCTACGGTGTTCCGTACGGTAGATACCGTCTCTCCTATCCGGACTCAACCCCCAAGGGGATGGGTCTGGAATGGGGTTTGTCGATTCAGTACGCCGAAGGCGATGTGCACCAGTTTG
>MDTD01062392.1_pt1 | contig 29421 bp, 20 predicted proteins | sample 811221 | NCBI WGS metagenome assembly MDTD01 (sample SAMN05326646, study PRJNA326480) | marine metagenome | isolation source: seawater | place: Pacific Ocean: South West | collected 2011 | reverse complement strand
CTTTGCCGACGTGACAAATACCAACACCAAGGAGTGTAGACTCGCGAGATCTCTCAAGTACGTCGTCGAACAGTCAAGCTTTGTGTACGCGGACGCCGTCTCTAAGTGGCGCCACGCGCTCGAGGAAAAGTTTGACATTTTTCGCGACTCAAAGTTGTTAGACATCGCCACGTTGGAACACCTTCTCGGTAAGAAGCGAGACGGGAGCGAGGAGCCCGACCACTCGCCCGCGCCGCTGTTGCGCGCGCTCTGCAACGTCGAATCGAATCTCCAATCGAGATCTGACGTGTACAAAGAGTTTTTCTCGCCGACACCTCTGGGCGGGGATGCGCTGTGTTCGCACCGAGCGCCCACGATCGATGCGCTCATCGCAGGAGTGTTCGACAAGTGGAGGGATGAAAACTCGGCGACCGAAGCATGTCGTCGAGGCAGCACGCGAAACGAAGGCAAAGTCGTCGTCCGCGTGAAGGATGATCTCCGCGATGACGACGATTCGACGACATCGAACGTCGTAATTGGCGTCTTCCAGTGCGTTTTCGGACGAGCTCGCATCGTCGATGGTTCCGGTTCGATGGAGGTGTGCGTCGAGGACGGCGCCTCCGGTCGCGTCCCGTCGCCGAGTCTGCTGAATACGCTCGTTCTCTTGAAAAAGTGCGAGATAATGTGTGAGGGACCGTACGTCGGGATGAAATCTCGTCTGATGGATCACAACGACGCGTCCATACGAGTGTACGCGACGGTGAACGTCGACGACATCGTGGTGCTCCACTCTCCGCAGCAGCAGGTGGAGACGGCGAAAACGCTCTACTTGGCGGCGACGCTGGCGACGCGTGGCCGACAGCTCATGGCGCCCCGGCTCGCGCTGACGAAAAGTACTCGTCAATTCAAAGCGCCGACGTGGCTCTTAGACACGGGCGCGCCGGATAATGGACAAAGCGTTCGCATTCAGGCGTACGACACAGATGGCGGCGTGAAGACGCTGAGCGGCGTCATGAGCAACACGAAGCACGGGATGAACAGTCATATTTCTGTGAATTTTACTCGTCAAAATGGATGGTTCTGTCTCATGCGCGATAAAACGACATATCTTCTGCCCGTTATCCCCACGGCGTCGTCTTTGAACGCGTCGACGTACACCATCGCTGAACACCCTGGCGCTCACGTGTACGCGTTACCGGAGGACGAAGATGAGTATGAGAGTCGCCAATCGATGAACGCGTCGGCGCTCAGCGTACAAAACGTGCGCGATATCCTCGTGTGGGGGAAAATTTATTCGCGTCACGTGACAAAAGGAGGCTCGTGGCAGCCGTCGCCCGAGATGGTGTCGTTCAAGTGCGTCATCGTCGCGGAGGAATGGTTTGAAGAGGAAACGCACTCTCGCGCGATTTGGGAGCCGAGACTCAAAGTTCAAGACGCCGAAACGCACGACATTTTGGATGTGTATTGCAAAACGTCCGCCTTAGCTCTGCCCGCTGGCTTCGGGATAGGAGCCACGGTGACGTTTCATCGCGCCACGCGACACCTCTCGTCGTCGACGACGACGATGAACATTTACATCAAAATCAATCCAGACGTGACCACGGTTGAAGTTCACGAGCGGTGCGGGGCGACGTCCGAGTACCTTCCGTCCTTGGCGAGTATACCTACGCCGCGGAGGACCATTCTCTCTTTATTTGAAGAGGAATCGCGCAACGACGCCGATAATTTGGTCATCAATAGACGCACATTCGACGTTCGAGCGCGCGTCGTCTCGGTGGCCATGTTGACTGTTCGTTGGTGTTGCCCGGTGTGTGGGTGCGACGCGGGCTCTATCATGCACGTCAAAGTGAATGGATCGTTCGATGCAGAGAAACGTAAACTCCCCGCCGCGCTGTCGGGCTGCTCCGTGTGTCGACCGGCCGCACGCGGAGCAAAGAGACCAGGCGTTTTCGAAGTCGAGGCGTCCGTCACGTTGGACGATGGCACCGCGCAGGCGGACTGTTGGCTCACGGGCGACGCCGCGCTCGCGTTGACTCCACCGAACGTGAAGAATGCGATTCTCCCCATCGTGCAAAAACACGGTCGCGTGACCGCTCGCTTGACGAAGAGTAGCGACGCCGAGAGAGACCTTGGCGCGGTGACCGGCGGTCACGTCGTGAGAGGCCACGCGTCCAATATCCTCGGTGTCAAGGACTCGGAAGCGGTGAGGTCCGCGATCTCACACGCGGGCACGCTCAATCAAATGATTTTTGAATGTCGCAAGCAGTACAAAATTCACGAACAGAGCGAGTTGTCGAGAGTAGCACACGCCTCGGCGTTCTCGTTTCCGAACGTCTCGCGTCAGACAGAGATAAGAAGTGGAGAGTACGAATTCACAATCAACGCCTTGACCATGCTACGATTTTGGTGTGCCAAAGTCACCCCGATCAACCCGAAAGCGGAACTGAGGTTAAGTCTATCGCAACTGGTGACTACATAGAATTAGGCTAGGTAGGCTAGAAAGAAATTAAAGTAGACCGATGTCGTCCAAATCGATCTCAGAAGGGTCGCGAAGCGCCATGAGCATCTCTTTCGCTTTCTTCGCCGCGGATTCCGACGCTTTCTGAGCGATGTCAACCTGCGCCAAGTGTTCCTCGTCGATTTCTCCGTCGTTCCATGGATTGGAAGCCACGAATTCCGGAATGGACGCCGACGCCGCGAGTCGGTCGAGATACTGACGAAGCGCTCCCCGTTCGCTCAACATGTCGTCGGTATCGCGTTCCTTCACCGTGTACCCTCGAGGATGGATCGCGGTGTTCTCCGGATTCCGGATGGCCTTGTAGGGGGAGTCGTCGATCAAGAGCGTATTTGTTTCGTTGAATCTCGATAGACCGGTGTTCTTCTTCATCAACCACACGTGCTTCAACTCTTTCAGGAAAAGAGGTCGGTTGCCCTCTCCAGACGGATCTTTACCGATATCCGAGCACCTCTCCTGTCCCCAGACGAACGCCACCTTGGACGCGTGCGCGCCCCACACGTAGGTGACCAAGTTCTTCGTGTTCCTCGAGTTGGCGCTCGACCACACGCCCACCTCGAATCTCTCGTGCACCCACTCGATGAATTCGCGCATGTGCGGTCTGTCGTACACGTAATAATTCCCAACCCTGGCATTTTCGACCACCTCGTTCGGATCGGCCTCTCGCTTTTCTTCCTCCGCGCCGTCGGGAGCGGCGTCCAACTCGTCGCCGCTCGCCGCCGCCGCCTCTCGAGCATCCTCCTCTTCCTCGCTCGCCTTTTCCGTCGCCGTGGGGACGTACCGCCTCGCGCGTCGATCGATGAATAAACCGTTGAGATCGAGCACGAGCAATTTCTCGTGCCGCACCGCCGGTCGAAGCACGCCCGCCGCGGCGACGCGCGCGTTCGCCGACGTCGGTGTTTCGCTCACCGACACCGGCGGCGGCGTGCGTTCCTCGCTCGCGTCGACGCGCACCGCCGCATTGGCGCGCGCTTTCAATCGTTTCGACGTCCGCGGCGCGCCTTCTCTCGACTCCATGCGGGCGTGACTCGCGATCGTCGCGGTCTGGCTATTCTCTAGGCTAGATTGACATTGACAAACGGCGGGGACGAGTTACCGTTTCGACGCGCGACTCGCGCTCTTCGTGAGCGATGAATCGGTGTCGACGGACTTCGGAAGCGGTTTCGACGACTGTTTGGGTGCCGAAAGAAGTGATTTCGGCGTCGTGAGCGGCGGCGGCGGTTTCGACGATTGTTTCGGCGGAGGCTTTTTGTTGTAGCCGGCGCCGGCGCCGCCTCGCGTTTTCGGTTTCGGCTTTTTCTTCGCACCGTCCCGCACGCTGAGCGCCTCGAGTCTCGCGCCGACCGTCTCTATGTCGTCCGCGACCGCGCGCGGCGCGGCGTCGACGAACGGATTCGTCTTCACGAACGCGGGCACGGAGTCGCACTCGTGAAGTTTTTCTAAATAGAGGCGCAACGCGCCATTCGGGCCCAAACCGTCGTCGGACTCGCGATCCGCCACAGTGAACGGCGAGGGATGAATCGCCGTGTTCGGAGGATTCTTCACAACCTTGTAGGAATCGTCATCGATGAGCAGCGTGTTCGTCTCGTCGAAACGCGTCTCAAACTTTTGCCAAACCACGGATAGATTTTTCAGAAATCTCGGCTTGGTGCCGAAACCGTCCGACGTCTTCATCATTCCCGCCCGCGTGCAGTGTTCCTGACACAGCACAAACGCTAATTTCTCGCGTAAATCTCCCCAAATGTTCTTTACCATGGCTGACGTGTTGTGTTCCATCGCGCTCGACCACACGCCGACGTCGAATCGCTCGTGCGCCCACTCGAGAAATTCTCTCGCGTGTCGTCTGAGGTAACAGGCGTGCTTGTTGATTCTAAAGTCTGGTTTCACCGCCCGTTCTCGCTCGCTCGCGCCTCGAGTGCGCGAGGACACCGGTGAGCTCGACGACGTCGACGGCGCGTCGTCCTCTCGCGCGTTCGTCGACGTCGCCGACGTCCCCACGACCTCTCGCGCGCGCTCCGAGACCATCCCCGAGGCGGCGAGAGGCGCGTAGTGCGCGCCGCGCACTCGCTCCACGAAGAGACCGTTCAGGTCAAACACGAGCAAGTGACGACGTCGCGGTGACTCGTTCGAATCCACCGTTCCGGACATGTCGCCGCGCGCGCGGGTCGCGCGGGTCGATGTCGTTGCGCGGGGACGAGGTGTGACGCTTCGAGGCGTCGTCGTTACAATTTGACTAAAGTGATAAAGTATCGATCTATGTGTTGGCCGTTCTCCCAAAATCTATCGAAATACGACTGTTCGTACACGCGATGGCCGGTGAGAGGACCGGGCAAGCCCTCATACAGACGAACGCCGGAAACCGTTTCGTATCTCTCCGCGGGCTCTCTGGACGACAAATCGACGTCTTCGCGAGCTTTGAACAGTTCGAGCTCTGCGAGCGTGGTCGCGAGCGACCTCATGTAGCGATGATTATCGCTGAAAATGGTGAGTCCACCCTTGGCTCTGAGACTCGCGTGAATATCTCGAAAGAATTCTGCGTTGAGCAGTGCCAGGGAGTTGTCGGCGGCCGAGTCTCCGCTGTGATGCGGCGGTTCTGGAAAGTTTACGAACACGTTCGACACGGACTCCGGAGCGACGTTGCGGCGCATCACATATGCCGCATCGCCTCCCATCGCGGCGAAATTGGACACTCCAGAGCACACTGCACGGGAGAAAATACTGTACACGCGATCGTGACGCAGTTCGAGGGAAATCCAATCCGCCGAGTCATCCGCTTTCGCCTGAGCCACGGCCCAATCACCGTTACCGGCCGCCACTTCGAGATTCACCTCTCGCTTATCCTTTTTTGATCGACCGAACATGCGATCGAAACGCATCGTGCCGTCGTCCGCGATACATTTTCGAACGGCGCGTTTCACCGAGCATTCCGAATCCACCAGCCCCATCGTGTCCTTCAGCGCGGCGTACAGATTGGCGCGCAACGCATCCACCTCTTCGCTCGACATTTTAGACTCTCTCGCGGGAGCTTCGAGAATTTGCGAGCTGAAAATGAGCGTCTTCGATAGATGACTCTCCAAATTCGGCGGCTCTTGTTTGCGCTTTTGCACGCGTTCCGCGAACGCCTTGACTCGCTGCATCTCGAGCTTCAATTCGTCTCTGTTCGTACGACGAAACAACTCAGCGCGCTCGTCCTTATCTCTCAGTCCACCGGCACCGCCGTCTTCGGTGAGACATTCTCCAGCCTTGTCGAGCGATTTGGCGCACTGCTCAAATTGTCCGCACACGGCGGAGGCGTGGGCGTGGTTGACGTAAAGACTCGCCAACGTATCGTTCGATTCAATCTCCTTCTCCAGCGCATCGCTCTGCGCGATCGAAGGGTCGTGATAAAAGCGACAATTCACCCCTCTTTCACACTTTCCGGCGCGCCAAAACTGACACGGTCCCGAGTTCGGGTCATTTGTCCAGCGCACGTGCTCGCCCTTGCGCACGCTCTTGATTAACTTCTTCAATTCATCACACCGTAAACCCTGCGCGAGCAGTCGACCCATGAGCTTGTGCGTGGTGTCGTCGGGAACCACATCCCACTGTCTCATTCGCTCGAAAGCGCGCCTCGCCATGCGCAAATTACCGCACCTCACGCACACGCGAATGTACGTGTTCACCGCTCGACTATCCGGCGCCACCGGATGCGTCATACCGTCAATCAAACGCCACGCCGCGTCGACGTCGGCGACGAGCATGTATCCCTTCAACATGGTGGTGTAAGCGACGACGTTTGGCGCGCAACCAACCTCTCTCATGCGCTCCATCAACGCCTCCGCGCCGTCCATCGTCCCCGTGTTCACGTACGCGTTCAACAGCGACGCGTACGCGTACGGACTCGGCACCAACCCCTCGCTCGCGATCATTCGCACGAACAATCGACACGCTCGCCGCAACTGTTTATGTCTCGCACACGTACCGATCTCTCTCGTCAGACTTTCCACGCGCGCCCGCCTTCGTTCGAATTCCGCCTCGCTCACGTCGTCTCGCGTCTGACACGGCGCGTGCACTGGAAACATCCTCGGGTCCGTCTCCACCGTCTCCAACGATCCATCGCGTTCGCCTCGTCCCGACGTCGTCGTTCCGTCCCCGCCTCGTCGTCGTCGTCGTCGTTCGCCCTCGTCCGCCCTCCCTCGCCCTTCGTCCCCGTCTCGACGCTCGCTCGTCGACGCATCCGTCGTCCCCGCCGCCTCTCGGTCCTCCTCGAACCGTTCGGGATGTTTCTCTCGAAACGCCCGTTCGCGCGCCTTTCTCGCCGCGGTTTTCTCCCCGTCGCGCGCCTTGGTTCGATCGACGACGGCGTCGTCCAACCACGGCCGTCGCTTTCGCTTGGGCATGACGACCGAGGAGTGCGGGGGCGAAGAAAGCGTCGCGCGCTCGAGTGCACTTTTCGTTACAACTGTTCGCGTCACGGGGCGACGGCGCCGTCCGGAACGCGAGCGACCGAGGCGTGGTGATTGGTGATCTGTTCGGGAAACTTGACGGCGTCGAGGTGCTTCCAGTCGGGGAAATCGCACTTGATGGCGTCGCTGGCGCGTCTGGCGAGCTGCGGGAAGGAGGCGCGGACGGCATCGACGACGCACGAGGCGACCTGACGCTGCCCGGCTTCCGAAAAGTGTAACCCGTCGACGAATTGCGTTTCATCGACATGACCGTTGGAGAATTCCAGATATTGGTGTAAATCAACGATCGGGACGTCGAGGGCGCGCGCGACGCGCTTCATCGCCTCGACGTACGGTTTGATTCCCGCGTTGGTTCGGTTGGGTTCGTCGCCTCTGAGCAAGTCGCCGAAACCGGACGCCGGGTCCGCGGCACGCGTCGAGCAATCGCGCATCCACGCCTCGTCGTCCACGGGTGGCGGCGTGATAAAAAGAATTCTCGGCGTCGGTTTCATCCTTCGCAGATGTGACGCGATCGTGCGGAGATTATGCTCGTATCGCTCCACGGGCACGTGTTGCACCGGACCCGCCGACGAGCTCTTCGCGCACGCGTCGTTCGAGCCGAACAATACCGTCACCAACACCGGCGTCGCCGAAGACGTCGACGTCAAAGAATGAGAGGACGAGTCATCGATGGGAAACACCTCATCGAGCACGCAGAGCGCGTGTTCCGTGTTGTAACCGCTGTATCCTCGTCCGCGCACGTCGGCAAACCGCCGAAACTCGTGCGCCAAACGCGCGCCGAATCCTCCGTCCTCGAACGCTCGCTCGGTGAGAGAATCACCGAACAACACGATGGATTCCCTGTGTGCGCGCCCCTTATCCACGACGCGAACGGTGGTCGTCTTTTGTTTCTTCCCGACGGTTCCGTCGTCCTCGACTTCGTGCCGAGCTTCCGCCGCCGCGCCCGACCCACCGTTCGCGACCGATCGTCGTCGTCGCGCGCCCGCGTCACCGTCACCGCCGTGGCCTCTCCTCGCCTCCTCTCGATCCTTCTCGCGTCTTCGCAGACACGGTTTACACAGTTTGCGAAAGCCTCTGCGTTCGTGTCCCGTGCGCGAATCCACGTTCGTGTACCTCTGCGGTTCGTTCTCGCACCCACCGCCGCCCTCCCCTCCTCCGACACCTCCGTTCACTCCTCCGTCGCCGTTCGCATCGCTCCCGCTCGCGCGCGCGCGCGCGAACCCGCGAAACGTCGCGCACGACCGACACCCCTCGCACGCGCACAGCTTTCGCGCCGTCTCCCCCTCGCCTCCATCGTTCGCTCGAGCCGCGGACGTGGACTCCGCGCCGACGCCGACTTCGCGAATCATCGCTACGCGACCGATCGCCTCGCGTCGTCGCGCGTCCTCGCGCGTTCGAGTGACGACCGCGCGCGCGAATTTGAACGAGGAGTGACGATGACGACACACGGCGGCGCGCGCGCGAGTCTTCGCGCGCGAGCGCGAGAAACGATCGCGACGCCTCTTCTCAGACGCGCGACTTCGTCTCGTTGTCGCCTCGTCTCGAGTCGTCGTCGTCGTCGTCATCGTCGTCGTCGTCGTCGTTCACGCATGTACATTCGTGAGAAGAAAAGATGACTTCGACTACGAGGGCGACGGAGGAGGAGGACGTCGTCGAGGACGTCATCGAGGATGACGACGACGACGTTCTGGCGGCGATCGATCGACGCGCGACGACGACGGCGACGGCGACGGCGACGAGCTCGAATTCGGCGCGGCGACGAGCGCCGAGAGACGCGAGCGAGTGCGCGACGCCGGCGAAGAAGATGGCGGCGTTGCGCGCGTGGCTGGACGGTCGCGGGGCGTCTCGAGCGCTGTGCGCGAGCGGGCCGCCGGGGTGTGGGAAAGCGACGGTGATCAAGTGCGTGGCGGAGGAGGCGGGATACGAGGTGAGGGAGTGGCAGGCGCCGACGCCGACGCTGTGGCGAGAGTATTCGCACGCGAAAGTGGACGGTGATTTGGGGGTGGAGTACTCGAGTAAAGTGGATGATTTCGTGGCGTACGTCGAGAGGGCCACAAAATACGCGCCTCTGTCGTTTTTGAGCTCGAAAACGTCGCGCGCAGGCGGAAACGGGTTTGGCGGCGAGCGCGTCGTCTTGATGATTCGAGACTTTCCAACGAGCGATGAGAACGGGCGCGCGCGCATTCTCGAGGCGTTGAGGCGCTTGTCGACGACACCAAACGCGCCGCCGTGTGCGGTCGTGCTCACTGAAGATGAAGACGGTGGTGGCGGTGGTAACGCGCGCTCGAGCGGTCGAGGCGAGATTTTCGCGCGAGACGTGCGCCAGGTGATGGAACGCGCGGGAGCGACGTGCATAAATTTCAATCCCGTCACGACGGCGGCGTTGACAAAAGTGCTGACGCGCGTCTGCGAGTCGGAGGGCTACGACGTTCCCGCGTCGCAAATCGACGCCATAGTGCAGGAGTCGTACGGCGACATGCGAAGCGCTCTCTGCGCGTTGGATTTTTGGTGTCTGGGGCAGCCAAAGGTGCGAGCATCCATCGGGACGAAAAAGGCGAAAGCGCCGAAGCGTAAACGTGGAGAACCAAAGGTGGCACCGTCAGAAGAGGCGCTCGCGCGCGCTCGCATGAGCTCCAGAGATCAAGGTTTAGGTTTGTTTCACGCGCTCGGCAAGTTTCTGTACAACAAGCGAGAGACCACCGAGTTGGTAGAAGTCGCCGGATTCGAAACGATGCACGACTCTTTTCGACGTCCTCCGATGCGATACGATCCGGAGGACGTTCTCGGACGTTCGGGCATCGGTGCCGAGACGGCGACTGGTTTTCTCTTTGAGAATTTCCCAGATTTTATAGATTCTAGATGCATTGACTGGGCGGCTGCCGGAATCAGATACCTTTCCGAGGCTGCCGTATTAGCGCGCGCGGGCTTCGGCGGGTCTCGTGGCGGTGTCCATCGAGGTTTCCGCGAGAATGACGTCGACGATCGCGATGGGGTCGTCGATCCGAATATGCTCGGCGAGTACGTGGCTGGTTCCGTCGCCGCGCGTGGCGTGATGTTCGCCTCAAAGCGCTCGGCGGCGGGATTCTTGCCCATGCGCGGACCGTCGGCTTCAAAAGTTGAGCGCGCGGCGTTATCCAATCAAGAGGAAGTTCGTGCAGTCGTGGCGGCGGCGCACGCGGGTGATTTCTCCGTCGGCGGTACGACGAAAGCGGCCACGCTTGAAACGCTCCCGGCGCTCCGGCGCATCGCCGAGACGCCCATGGGAGCGTCTCTCGTGCCCTTCTTACCGATGAAATGGCGCAAACCCGGTGAAGATGACTCACAATTCACCGCTCGCGTGTCATCGATTCCGACGGAGGCTTCCGCGCCTCGTCCGAACGTGCTCGCCGCGGGCGTGGCTCACGTCGTCGACCGAGCCGCCGCCGCCGCCGAACCCTCCGACGAGCCACTCACGCTCGACGCGCTGGACGAACTCGACGATTTGGAGGACGACATCGAGGATTTCGACGATTGATCCTCGCGCCGATCCTCGCTCGTGGTCGTAGTCGTAGACGATGTGAACGAATTGATGATTGAAACAACCCCCGCGACGCAGAATGCAGAATCCGGGGATTGCTGACCTGATGACCCTGAAAAAGTGTCAATCCAATTCAGGTCAATGGCGGCGACACCCCCCCTCGCCGCACACGCGCGCGCGAGACCGCGAGTGTCGACACCGAAGCGCGAAAACGTTCGACAGACGACATCGTCGACATGTCCTTCCAGACCGAATTCCGTCCGTACGACGCCCCGAAGCGTAGTAATCTCGGGAACATCGGCGTGATTGCCGGGGGCATCGTCACCTTCATCGGATTCGTGCTCGCGGCGTATGCCGTGTCGGAAACGCGCAAGCTGCGAGATTCGATAAACTCTCCGCCGTATCTCACCAAGAACGCGCTCGCGCGCGCCGAGGGTGCGAGCCTGTACCGGGGCGCCGGGTCTTGGCACCCGCAAAAGGAATTGCCCAACAATCGGAGCGTGAGCGACTTGCAAGCGGTGGCGGGCGAAATGGGGAAGATTTACATCATCGGTGGCGTGGACAACAGCAACAACATCTTGAAACGCACGCTTTCCTACGATTCCGTGCGACAAACGTACGTTGCCAAGAATGACATGTCTATAGAGAGATACCGCTTTGGCGCCGGCGCGTTTACAGACGCGACTTCCGGCAACGTCACGGACATTGTCGTCGCCGCTGGCTACAACACGACCAATGATGCTCCCGCGCTCATGACGAGCGAAAAGTACAACTTGGCCTCTGGACAATGGTCTACCGCACCGGACTTGAACACCGAACACAAGGATGGTTGCATGGCGAGCACCGGTGACGCCGTGTACATGATCGGTGGTTGGACGGGTTCGAGTTGGGTTGGTTCGAAGTCGGTTGAAAAGCTCGCGCGCGAAGGCAACGCCTGGCAAACGATGGCGGATCTCCCGGCCGCTCGCGGTGACTGTGCTGCCGCTGGCTTGAATGGCAAGGTTTACGTCGCCGGCGGTTACGACAGCGCTACTTTCGATCACGGGGTCGGCTTCAAGAATAACCTTTACGTGTACGATCCGGCCACCAACACGTGGACAGAGAAAGCTCCCATGAACTATGCTCGTGGTGACCTTCAACTCGTCGTCAAAGGTGACAGCCTTCTCGCGATCGGTGGCGAGGTCAAGTACACCAAATCTGATGGCACTCACGAGAACGTCGTGGCCTCCCACTACGTCGAGGAATATTACCCGGAAAAAGACCGCTGGGAAGTTCGCGCACCGCTCGGCGAAGCTCGTTTCCGTTTCGGCGCAGCGAACTCGATCTGGGGCACGCACGTTTTCGGTGGTTCTCCAGTTTGCGTGAGAACTGGCCCGTACACCGATACCTGCCCCGGTCTCCAAACTAAGACTCACGAAGTCTTCTTCGAGCTCGACCATCCGGATGTCTGGGTCAATCTCTGAGATTTACAATTTACAATTTTCCGTTTACACTCCTTTTTGGATTCCACGAACCTTGACTGTCGGTGATGTGCACCGACGAGCACTTCTTTCTTTTCCTCCTTCGCACACAGCATTGGTTCGGCGATGAGGCTTTCTTTCTTTGGCGTAGAGTAGACAGAAATGAAACGCGGATATAATAATACTACATACGAACTAGTGCTACTTTCGTTTTGCTAATATTCCGAATACACGATGTACGGCATGGTGCCGAGCGTCACCTTTGACGTCGTCGAGTCGCCCACCGCGCCTCGAACCGTTCCCAATCCCAAACCGTGCGTCCCCGCCGGCATGGCCGGAGAGACGCACACGATTCCCGCGTCCGCGTTCGTATCCGTCGTCACGAGCGGCATCCAACCGTTGACGACGATCGTTCCGAATCTACAAGACGTCATCGACGTCGCCGCGACGTTCCCTCCGAGTTTGAAAACCACGCGCGTACCGCCGTACGTCGGACCGAGGTGCGGAGAGATGGAGTGTTGATACACCAACGTGTTGGCCATGAACGCGTACTTTGGCCCACTCGCCTTGGCCGCGAGACTGCTTCCGGCCACTATTACTTGAACGTCGCTCGAGGTCGTGCCCACGTACGGGGTCTCGCACGAGATGAGCGCCGACGACACGAACTCGCCGAGCGCCGAACCGCTCGTGTCCACGCCGAAGGAGCATCGCGGGACCCACGAATCGGCGGAACGAACGGTTTCGTGCAGATTACTTCCAGAAATCCACGTCACTGCGCCGCCCTCCGCCGGCCCGCGAGCGGGGACGACGGCGGACGTCTTCGGTGTCGCCGTCACCTTTAACGCGGCGGCGCTGTCGTACTGCCCCGACGTCGGCAAATCGCGCCCGCCGTACGACAGCATCACCGTCACGAAACCCGTCGGAAGCTGATTCGCGTGCACGCACGCGTTATCAGTGCTCGTCAACGTCTCTCCTACGCCCTGCGTGACGCATATCACCGTAAAAGGAAACGTCGGCTGCGCGTCGGCGCTCCAAGAGTACGTCACGGGTTGCGTCCCGCTCTCTACTCTGGACAGGACGCCTTGGTACGACTGCGTCACCGATGTCAGCGACTCGCCGTCCTCTCGTCTTCCCGAATTCATCGACGGCACGGCGGCGACCCACACGTCTTTCGAACTCTCGGGCTTCATCGCCGGCGTGATGACGGAGACGGTGTACGCGTTGGTCGCCGAGGCGGCGACGACGATGGAACCGAATCGCACGTACGGCACGCCGTCGTCCGTGAACGCGCTTCCCAGAGCGCCGACGACGGTGATGGTGACGGCGTTACCACCAACATCGCTCGCGGCCGTCGGTGTCATCGTGGTGACGTTCAAAACGTCCAAGTTTACGCGTTCCACCAGCGCCACGCGCGTGTCCCCGATGGTGTACATGGAGCTCTCCTCGACGCTCGCCGACGAGGCGGCGAATCTCGGCACTTCGCACATCACGAGCGCGCTCGACACGTACACGCCCACGCCTGAGTACGACATTTCGAACCCTCCTTTCGCCGCGCTTCGCCACTCGCACACGCGTTCGCTCCCGACGATGTCCGCACGTCCATCCGGCGGGAGCGCGTTTCGTCCCGTCAGCCTCGCCACGTCTCCCTGCGACGCCGCGTGCGGCGACGACCTCGTCAGCGTGCCCTTGTACTCGCGCACGAAATTCACCACGCTCGACATACCGAGTTCGTGAAACAGTATCGCGTCCACGCCGCCGTTCGAGCTCAGACCCAACGCCACGAACCCTTCCCGTCCGCTCGGCGTATCGCACCGCACCGCCGTCGTTCCCGAAACCGTCGTCGCGTCGTACCCTTCCCCCGGCGAGCCACCGAATATGCACTTCAACTGTCCGGGCACGGACGCCGCGCTCGACGTCCCCGGCGCGAAATTCAATCCGTACACGTCCACGCCCCCGACCGTACCGAGCGCGGACGTCGTCGGCGGCGTCGCCGTCGCCAACAGCCCGACGTCGCGCGCGTGCGTGTACGCGCGCGCCCCTCGTCCTCCCATCGCGACCATCGCGAGCACGACCGCCCACGCGAGTCCAACGATCCCACGCGCATCGCACGCGCCCCACTCGCGTCTCTCGACTCCTCTCGTCGTCGTCATCGCGCGCCTCATCGCTCGATGTCCCCGCGGCTCGCGCGCGGAACGTTTAAACGCCATCCTCTTCGACGCGTCCTCCTCGCGCGATGACGATCGTTCGTTCACCCATCGCGCGTCCAAACGTCGCGCGTCTCTTCACCGCGCGCGTCCCGTCGCGCTCGCGCGTCCGAGAACGTCGAGGCGGGGTGTGTCGACGTCGAGAATTCTTCACTCGGCTGGCTTCGAGCCTTTCGAGCCGCGAGTCGAGTCGCGTCGCGTCGCGTCGAGGTCGTCGTCGATGCGCTCGAGTCGCGTCGCGCGACCGGAGGAGAGAGATTCAAAAGAACGAATCGACTACGTATGATACAGGCACGACCGATCGACGGTCGTCCGTCCATCGACGCGAACAGCGTCTATCGAAATGCGTCGTGTTTCGAGCTCGCGCGCGGAACGTCGAGTCGCGCGACGCCGCGCGTCGGATCTCTCTCTCTCGCTCGAGATTCAGCCCTCGTTCGCGCGACGAGCGCCGTCAAATAATCGCTCGGGACGTGTTTCGTGCACCCGGGAGGATCGGCGCGGGAAAACGCGCGCGATGATCGCCATCCGTCGTCGTCTTCGGCGTCTTCGCGCGCCGCCCCCAACCGCCAGGAATCTCTCGACGCGCGCGCGTTCGGAACCGCGCGTTTCCCTCGTCTGCGACGCTCGGGCGCGCCCACGGTGACGGGCGCTCGTTCACCGAGCGCGAATTCGCACGCGAGGGCGTCGTGTTCGCGTCGTCGTCGCGCGAGCGTTTCGATGAATGATGGCGCGGCTGAAGTCGTCGTCGTCGTCGCCTCCGTCGCCTCCGTCGCGTCGTCCGTCGCGGACGACGACGCGCGCGCGGTCATCGTCGTCGTCATCGCCGTCGTCGTCGCGTCGCGCGGCGTCATTCGCGACGGACGCGCGCGCGCGAGCGTGTGCGGATGAATGAATGAATGAATGAATGAATGAATGACACACAGCTCGACGCGCGAAGAGATGACGACGACGACGCCCGAAGAGGCGCGCCGACGACGCGATGCGGACGCGCAGGCGTTGCGTGCTGCGATGGACGCCGTCGCGAACCCCACGCGCGTCGACGCGTCGACGCCGACGCCCGCAAAGGTTCGAGAAGATGACGCACCGTCGAAGGCACCGCTCGCGTCCTCGACGACGGCGAACGCACCGCCCGAGTCGACGCCGACGACGGATGAGGCGTCGCCCGCGTCGACGATCGCGCGCGTCGAATCGACGGTACCTCCCGCGACGACGATGAGACCAGTCCCCGAGGGCGCGATCGTCGTCTCGTCCCCGAGCGAGCTCCCGAACGAAAACGGAACGAAACGACCGATGGTGACGGTGACGGACGAGGAGGTGGCGAATTTAGAGGCGTACTTACAAAGTGGATTCGGGCTCGTGCACGATGACGGACGAGACGGGGATGGGCGACGGGTGTTGGTGGTGAACGCGACGCGCGTGCCGGGATGGGCGGGAAGCGCGGATAGAGACGCGGCGCTGCGGTTGATCACCAAGGCGTTAACGCGAGCGGGCGCGGAGGGTGAGTACGTGTTGGTGGTGTACTTTGGGGACGACGATCGAACGAAGGGGGTGGTGCCGAGTCACACCCTCGGGTGGCTTCGAGACATGCACGAGGGGTTGGAGCGGGAGACGCGGAAAAACGTGACGAGAATCGTCTTCGTCAACGCGTCGTGGTTCACGGGCGCGCTCATCTCGTGGACCATGACGTTTACGAGCTCCAAGACGAGGGAGAAGTTTGTGTGGGTGAACTCTTTGCACACGATGGAGAAGGAGAGCGGGTTCTTCGTGAACCCCGCGATGTGCGGAGAAGCGTTTTTGCGATCCGTCCGCTACGCGCCGCAAACAGAGGCGTCTTCGTTATTCGATTCGACTACGGGGTTGTGTTGACAATAAAATAGTTTCAAAGCATCAATTCAATTCATTCACTTCTTCACAGCCTTAATGACGGCGGAGAAGTCTTCGTCGTCGCACCCGTCTCGCGCGGCGCGCTTGTACAACTCGTTGGCGGCGGCGGCGACGGGCATCTCTTGTCGGAGTTGATCCGCCAAGGCGATGGCCAATCGCATGTCCTTTTGTTGGTGCTTCAACGGGAAAGCCGGAGGGAACGCGCCGGCGTTCATCGTCGGCCCCTTGAGCGCGAACATGGGCGACGCGATGGCACCCAAAGAGATGACTTGAAGCAACGTCTCCGGATCGAGGTCGCACTTCTCCGAGAGCGTTAACCCCTCGGCGAACGCCGTCATCATGCTTCCCATGATCATGTTCACCACGAGCTTCATCTTCGCTCCCTGACCGACGTCTCCGAGGAAGAAATGCGCCTTACCCATCGTCTCGAGCGGCTCGCTGCACCGTCGATACAGCGTCTCGTCGCCCGCGCACAAAAAAATGAGCGCCCCGTCCTCGGCGGGTTTCTTCGATCCACTCACCGGCGCTTCCAAGAATTCCGCGCCCGTCGATCGCACAATCTCCGCGATCGCCGAAGACGTCTCGGCGTCCACCGTGGACACGTCAACGTATCCCTTTCCGGTGCTCAATCCATCCTTGGCCGCGTTAGCCACCGCCGTCGCCGCCTCGGGCGTGCTCACCATGACAAAGGTGACGTCCGACGCCGCGCACGCCTCGGCCGCGGTCGCCGCGAGCGAGGCTCCGGCGTCGACGACGGGTTTCGCCGCATCGCTCGTGCGGTTCCACACCGTCACCTCGTGCCCGGCGTTGATTAAATTCTTCGCCATGGGCACGCCCATGATGCCACAGCCCAAAAAGCCAATCTTCATCTTCCCCGCGTGTGCGACGACGGACGTGCGTCGAACGGTGCGAGCGCGAGAGTGCGTGTGAAAGTGTGTGTTGATTCGCGCGCGCGCGAAACACGAGGCGTTCGGTGCGCTCGTGCGTGTCATTGTGTCGTCGCGGTGTTCGTGCGCGCCCCTCTCCCACGAAATGAAAAAGCCGTCGCGCCGCGGGACCCCGCGCGCGGGCGATGACGACGAAGACGCCACCGACGAGAGAGAGAACGACGACGATAAAAAATACGCTCGTTGGTTCGCGTTCGTTACATTTATTCATACACAACGCTACGATGTACGCGCGCTCGAAGCCTCGAGCTCATTCATCACTCGGGGTCGCCCTCGACGTCGCGAAGGCGAAACTCCAACTCTCTCTTGGCGGCGAGTATCTTTGCCACCTCGTTCACGCACGCGCGGAGCTGATTCTCGAGCATGCCCTTCGCCGTGCGTTCGGTCGCGAGCTCGCTCTCGAGCGTCGCGACGCGGGCTCGAAGCGTGCGCACTTCGTCGTCGTCGCCGTCATCCTCGCGCTTGACGGGACCGGGCATGCCGCCGGTGTACGCGCGTGGATGACGCGCGACGCGACGAGAGGACGACGGTCTCGATGAGACGGTCGCGGGTGCGAAGCGCGCGGACGTCGACGCGAGGCGCATGGCGCGCGAGGCGTCGGTGAGTGGTGACGTGACGCGTTTTCTCTAGATGTCATGTCAATTGCACTTTTGGTTTGGAAAGCGCGGCGGGCGGCGTCTGCGAGCTAATTACCACCGTCATCGTACATTGCCTTGCCCTCGGGCGTGAAGGCGGCATTTTTAAACTTGAACGTGCGAGTCTTGAACGTTTTCCCGCCGTTCCTCACCTCGCCGTCGCTCGCGCCCGTGCCTTCGTATTGTAAGAGACGGTCCCACTTCTCCGTCTGCTTGCCGTAGTGGAACAAGGCGATCGTGCTCGGGAAGTGGGTGTCGCTGCACGCTCTGGATTCTTCCTGAGCGGCCGCCAAGGCCTCGGCCTCATCGCTCGATTGCAAAAGCGCGCGTCTGTGCGCCTTGGCCTGGGTGAAACACGTGCCAATCTTGAGGCACCGCGGAGTCTCTCGCAAGTGCACGGAGACGCGCGAACCTCCAATCAAAGGTTCGTGAATGAACGAGACTTCCTTGTCGGCCATGTACCCCCAACCTGTCGTCCCGCGCTTTTCCCACTGGTGCACCGCGGATTCACTCGCAATCTCGAAGGACTGCGCCTCGAGTTCCGTCGTGCAGTCGTCGTCCGAGTACATCATCAAACCGCTCAAGTCCCACTGATTCGTCGTTTTGCTCGGTGACTCGCTTCCCTTGAGCGATTCTAAGCGCCACCACTCGCCAGGTCTCACCTTTTCCTCCTCCGCCTCGTCTTCGCCCTCCATCAATTCCACCGTCGGTCGACCCGTCTTCGGATCTCTCTTCACGTTGTTGAAATGATGTCTCTCCGTCTGCGACGACAGCGCAAACTTGGTCACCGCGTCCCTCGTCGCCGGATTCACCATCGTGTACACCAACAGCGACATGGAGGCGATCAACAGGATGGAGCTCGCCAGATTACATCGACAGAAGACGTTTGCGGAATTCGCGTTTCGCTTCGCCTCCTCCGTCGTGTCGAAGATGTCATCCACCAGATCGCTCTCGTCCGCGTCCACCCCCGGTCCGACCTCGACGTCCTTTTGCGCCTCGTACGCCCCCACGGCGTGTTCCGGCGGCGCGTCCGGTCCCAACGCCGCGAGCAAGCGCGCCTTATCATCGTCATCCTCATCTTCATTCACAAAGGTGCCCTCGCGATCGCTCGCCGCGACCGCGACGTCCTCCTCGTCGTCGACGATGACGTGCGATCGTCTCGACATGTTCTCGCCCTCGAACGCGCGCGCGCTCGATTCGCGTTCGTTCGTTCGCGGAGTCGACGTGTGACGGATTCCACACAGAGATCGGGGATTCTTCGTGTGACCGGGGAGACGACGCGCGCGCGCGTGAAAGCGCGCACGCGTGCATGCATGAGAGGAATGAATGGACTGGGATGGGCTAACGAATGTGGTATGATATGAATTAAATAATGAACGGAGAGCGACGCCGAACCGATGCGTCCATCGCGTCACGGCTCGCGTCGTTGAGACTCGAGGAGGGCGTCTTTGGCGGCGTGAAGCGCCGCGCTCGTCGCGCGCTGCGTGCTCTCTCCGTTTTGCTTTTGTTCGGCGAAGACTTGCGAGATGGATCGAACCATGTGGGCGATGTCTTCGCTCGACGCCGAGGCGCTGGACGGGGTCGCGATATTTGTCTCGGTGTCGGTCGACGTGGATTTTTTAGCCGCGCGAGGCTTGAGCGCGGGAAGACCGGCGGCTTTCGGCGGCGCCTCCTCCGCCGCGCGCGCGGTCGTCGGCACCGCCGCGTCGCCTTGCGTGTGACGCATGCGATTCTCGAACGCGCCGAGCATGGGCGCGAGCGATTTCCCAATCTCCGTGCGCATGAAAACCTCCGGTAAATCCAATATCTCTTGAGGAATCGATTTCCCGACGAGAAATTGCGTCGCCTCGTCGCTAAAATGATTACAGTTCCACCGTAATAAATTGTACGTATCCGGGGTGAACCTCGACGAGACTTCGGTGAGAAATTCTTCAAACATGCTTTCATCAATCTCCGTCGTTCCCATGTCCACCGATCGCAGAGGCATCCCGAACTGCGTCTGCGTCGTCGATTCCGCCGCGCACTGCACCCCGCACCCGAACCAATACTCCTTCCCGAACGCCACGACGCCCGTGTGGTACACCGCCTCCAGGGACGTCCCCAACAAATCACCGCTCAGCGCCCGCGCCATCCCCCCGCTATCATCGCGTTCGCACCGTCGTCAGTCATCGTCAGTCATCGTCCACCTCTCGCGAGACGATCGTCGTCGTCGTCATCGTCGTCGTCATCGCGCCGCCGCGCGGAGATGCATGGATGTCGTGTGTCTTCGACGCGCGTCTCTTCGTCTCTTCGTCTCTTCGTCGCACCTGAGGTCGTACACCCGCAGCGTTACCTTCGTCGTCGTCATCGCGTCCACCGTCTCGCGCGCGGCGCACACGCGCGGTGGTCGTCTCTCTCGCACCTCCCGTCGTCGTCTCCCGCGTCATCTCATTCTTTTTCATTCTTTCATTCATTCATTCATTCGTCTCATTCGTCTGATGCATTCATTCATTCGTCTCATGCATTCATTCATTCGTCTCATGCATTCATTAAAGGCGATGCGATTGCCCGAGGATGCATCCATGACATCCATGACGTGCATCTGCATCCACGTCGCGTGCGATGCGATGCATGAGACGACACAGATCGACGCGATCGGGACGTCGATCGGACCGACGCCGACGACGACGCCGACGACGACATGGACGGGACGTCGATCGGATGTCTCGTCGCGTGTCTCGCGGGGTGGCGCGCGGTGACGGCGCGACCTCGATACGCGAAACGACGAGGGGCGTACTCGATTCGGTCGAAGGCGTCGACCGGCGCGGCGGTGTGGTACAACGCCGACCGTGCGGTGGGTGATTTCCGAGTCAGACCGTTCGATGGATGCGAGACCGTGTACGAGGTGTTTGAGTTCGCGGTGCGCGCGCATCGTAATCGTAAGGCGCTGGGCGAGCGAGAGGTGCTGGAGACGACCAAGGAGACGACGCGCGACGGGCGCGAGGTGGACAAGGTGAGACTCGGGGAGTATCGATGGATGAGTTTTCGAGAGGCGAGCGATCGAGCGAGCGCGATCGCGTCCGGACTCGTCGATCTCGCCGGGTTGAAACCTCGGGATAAGGTGATCATCTACGCGGACACGAAGAGGGATTGGCAACTCGTCGCGCAGGCGTGCTTTCGCATGAATCTCGTCGTCGTGACAATCTACGCGACGTTGGGAGAGGATGGCGTTCGACACGGGATCAATCAGACGAAAGCGGCGGTCGTGGTGTGCGATGGGAAACTGTTGAAGACGCTCGTCAAGGTTGCCGGAGATTGTCCGTCGCTCAAGCACGTGGTGACCATGGGCGAACCCGAACAGGCGTCTCTGGACAAGTTGCCGAAATCCTTGTTTCAAGTCAGTCTGGGTGACGTCGCCAAGCTCGGCGCGCGCAAACCCATGGACGCGCGTCCGCCGAAATCGTCCGACATCGCCGTGCTCATGTACACGAGCGGGACCACGGGCGCGCCGAAGGGTGTGATGTTGAGTCACGCCAACGTGTGCGCGACGATGAGCGGTCTCAAGGACGCGGGCGACTTTACCAATAAAGACGTCTACTTGGCCTACCTTCCTCTCGCACACATCATGGAGATGGCGGCCGAGACGGTGATGCTCGCCCTCGGCGCCGCCATCGGCTACGGCTCGCCGCAAACGCTGACGGACACTGGTTTAAAGCTCGCCCCCGGAACGCGCGGGGACGCGCCGACGCTTCGACCGACATTTATGGTGTTCGCGCCGGCGGTGCTCGATCGCGTGCGTCAAGCCGTGCAAGCGAAATTCGCGGGCGCTAAACCCATCCTCAAGAAACTCATCAACGCCGGCTTGGCCGCCGGTCGCCGAGACTTCGAGGCCGGTCGTATCGGCGCGCCGTTCCTGTACAATGCGCTCATCTTTAAAAAGGTGCAAAAGCTCATCGGCGGTCGCGTGCGCATCATGATCTCCGGTTCGGCACCGCTGTCTCGAGAGACGCAAATCTTCATGCAAACGTGCTTCCGATGCCCCGTGCGTCAAGGGTACGGATTGACCGAGACCGGGTCGTGCGGGACGATCGCCTCGCCCGACGATTACTCTCCCACCGTCGGTCAAGTCTTGACATCGGTGTGCGTGGCGCTTCGCGATTGGGAGGAGGGCGGTTACCGCGTCGAAGACGAAAAGAATCCATCCATCGGTTTCCCTCGAGGTGAGATTCTCATCGGTGGACCCGTGGTGTGTCAAGGGTATTACACCGCGTCGCACATGCCCGATCCCGAGCTCGCGGCGAAGAACACGTCCGAGTTTAGCGTCATCGACGGCGTTCGATACTTTCACACCGGAGACGTCGGGCAATTCACCGCCGACGGTCAACTCATGATTATCGATCGTAAGAAGGATTTGGTCAAGCTTCAACAGGGTGAATACGTCGCCCTGAGTAAGGTTGAAAACGTCCTCAAGCAGTGCCCGTACGTCGGCATGGCGATGGCGTACGCCGATTCCAAACACTCGTACGCCGTCGCCGTCGTCGTCGTCAACGAGGCGCCGCTCAAAAAGCTCGCCGCGAGTAAAAACATCTCCGGCGACCTCGACCAACTCTGCGCGAACGCCACCATCGTCAAAGAAATCTCCGACGCGTGTAAAGCCGCGTGCAGAGCCGGCAAACTCGTCAGTTTCGAGACGCCCGCCAAGTACATGCTCACCGCCGAGCCGTGGACTCCCGACAACGACATGGTCACCGCCGCCTTCAAGCTCAAGCGTCAAAACATCGTCGCCGCGTTCAAATCGCAGATCACCGCCGCGTACGCGTGACGCCACCGGTCTCTCTCTCTCTCTCTCTCTCTCTCTCTCTCTCTTTGTCATCTCACGTTTCGCATTTCGTGTCACTCTCGCGCTTGAGTCAATCGCATCAATCGCATCCATCATCACACGTCCGCGCGCGCGTGCATCGTCATGTCGACGCGTCGACGACGCGCCGCGTCCCGACCCACCGCCGATGACGTCGTTGACGCGCGAACCGCCCGCGCGCACGCCTCAAAACTCGCGACATCGCTCCGCGTCTTCGCCACGATCCCGCGCGCAATCGCCGAGGCGCACATTCGTTTGCGCGGATACGACGCGCCCGAAGAGGATGCGTCGGACGCGGACGTGCGCGGGGCGCTGTTGAAGGCGTTATCGGACGAGGTGCTCACCGAGCGCGAGTGCGCGCTCAAAGGGGTGGCGTACGATCCGTACGTCAACGCGAGACCGAGACGCGGGACGGCGGCGGCGGCGAAGACGGAGACGAAGACGGAGACGCGGAACGCGCGGGGAGCGCGCGGGGACGCGGGATCGTCGTCGTCGAGGCGTGGGAGTCGAGAGACGAAGATCGTGGGTGAGAGTGGTGGAGACGAGAGCGATAGTTCGGTCGGGGTGGAGAGTAAGTACGCGCCGAGAGAGACGAACGCGTCGACGGAGTCCGAGTCGGACGAGAACGCGCTCGGAGGCGGCGGCGCGTGGGAGAGCGATGATGGAGGCGAGGATGAGGACGAGGACGAGGACGCGGATAACTTTTTCGGACGCGAACGTCCACCGGCGCCCGAGGGGGCGAACCCGTTCGCGAACGTTGATTTCGATCCGAGCGCGGAGGCGCGCGCGCAAATAGAAGAAGCCAAGCGCGTGGTGGCGGAACGCGCGGCGAGAGCGTCTGATTTATCGGATGCCATGGCGAATCTGTCGTCGACACCGTCGGGACGCGGTGTGGCGTTCAGCGATAAGGGGGACGACGTCGCGAGCGTCGCTGGGTCTGATTTTACCGATCGGTTCGACGCCATCTCCTTGGCGTCTCTCGCGGCAACGCTCGGCTCGGACGCGACGGACCGCGTCGCCGACGTCGACGGGAGCGAATTCGACGTCGCGAGTCTCGCGTCTCACGGCACGCACCGCGCCATCACAGAGATAAGTTCGGACGATGAGCGCGCCGAGGTCATCTACGAGAGCTGTTCGGACGAACCGCGAAGCGTGAGTTCCGACGAACACCATTCCAAGGAAAACGCGCCGCCGTTGTCAGATTTGTGACGATGAATTCGCGTCGGTGCGTTCATCGTCGCGCGACATTCGTACAAAATGAAACATATAAACTAGCATTCCGTGTACACTCTCATGTAAACATACGACGACCCCGTGCGTCCGATGAACCGACTGCGTCCCGCGCCGAGCGTTCGCTTGTTCGTCCCGCCAGCCCCCCGCGAGCCGGGCGAGCGTCAGTCCGCGCCGCGCGTCGCGATACAACCCGCGGTCGAACGAACCCGCGGGGGCTGAAGACGTCCGACCGCGCGCGATGACGACTGTCTCCGGCGGTAACACGGCGCGCTCCATCGTATGGTTTCGAAAAGCGCTCAGATTACACGACAACCCCGCCCTCGTCGCCGGCATCGCGCGCGCGAAGAGCGTACAGCCGGTGTTCGTGCTCGACCCATGGCTTTGTCAACCCTCGCGTGTGGGCGCCAATCGCATGCGGTTTTTGTTGGAATCGTTGCGAGACTTGGACGCGTCGCTGCGAGACGTCGGGAGCTCGCTGTTGGTTTTACACGGAGCGCCTCGGGTCGTGTTACCCAGGGCCTGTAAGTCTTGGAAGGTCGATTTAGTGACGTGGGAACACGATATCGAACCGTACGCGAAGATACGCGACGGGGCGGTGCGAGGAGCGTTGGAACGAGCGGGCGTCGAGTGCGAGTCGCACAGCGGGCACACGCTGTACGACGTCGACGAAATGCTGGAAAAGTGCAAGGGTAATCCGCCGACGACGTACCAGGGATTCATGAAGATTGTGGATAAAATGGGCGCGCCGAACCAAGCGACAGAGGCGGTGGCGAAGATGCCAGAACCGTTCTGTAAGACTTTGGAGGAGACCCAGAACTTGGTGGAGGGGGTCGCCGACGACTTTGGCATTCCGGCGTTGGAGGATTTCGGTTACGAGCCGATGGGCGACGACGAAGGTTTCCAGGCTCGAGGTGGAGAGACTGAGGGATTGCGCCGTCTTCGCACGCAATTATCGCGCAAGGAGTGGGTGGGACAGTTTGAAAAGCCGAACACGAATCCCACCACGCTCTTTCACGGCTTGTCGGAAGGTAAACCGAAGCCAAAGAGTCCGTTCGAGATCGCCGCGGCGCGAGGAAAAGGGGAGAGCTCGACCTCCGGTCGAGCGAACGCGGACATCTTCATGACTCCGTCAACGACGGCCCTCAGCCCTTACATGAAATTCGGGTGCGTGTCTCCTCGAGTGTTTTATCACGAGCTCGTCGCCGTGCTCGAGGCGCTCGATGGGAAACACACGAAACCGCCGGTTTCGCTGATGGGTCAACTCATGTGGAGAGAATTTTATTACCTCGTCGGTGCGGGCACGCCGAATTTCGACAAGATGGAGGGTAACCCGATCTGTCGACAGATTCCTTGGAACAAGGATCGTGAACTCTTCGCCGCGTGGGAAAACGCGCAGACGGGTTTCCCTTGGATCGACGCCGCGATGACGCAGCTCCGTCTCGAGGGCTGGCTCCATCACCTCGCTCGTCACGCCGTGGCGTGTTTCTTAACACGAGGCGATCTCTTCGTGCACTGGGAGTGGGGCAGAGACACCTTTGATCGCGACCTCGTCGACGCCGACTGGGCGCTCAACAACGGCAACTGGATGTGGCTCTCGTGTTCCGCCTTCTTTTACCAATACTTTCGAGTGTACGCTCCGCACTCATTCGCCAAAAAGTACGACAAGGAGGGCGTATACGTCAAACACTACATCCCCGCGCTCAGGAACATGCCCGCCAAGTACGTCTACGAGCCATGGCTCGCCCCGCTCGACGTACAACAAAAAGCCGGTTGCGTCGTCGGCGTCGACTACCCCGCCCCCGTCGTCGACCACGCCGTCGCGAGCAAGGCGTGCGTCGACAAGATCGCCACCGCGTACGCCGCGCACAAGGAGGCCAACACCGCGACGGGGAAAAAGCGCAAAGCCGACGCGTAATCTCGTCGTCAGCGTCGTTTACATTTTATTTTTATAGTCGCTCGTTTACATTTTTTATAGTCGCGCGGTGCGGGAGCGCGCTCGCCGCGCCGCGGTTGAACACCCAAAATGAATCATCTTCCCGCACATCATGCCGCCCGACGTCGACGTCGAGCGCGCGCCGCTCGTCCCGCGAGACGGCGTCGACGCGCGTCTCGACGATGAAGTCTCGCGTCACCGCGCGCGTCTCGCGCGTCGTCTCGTCACCGCCGCGTGCGCGGGCGTCGCCACGTTCGCGCTCGTCAGGGCGACGGGCGTCGCGCCCGTGTCGCCGTGGACGTCGGCGGACGGGGACGCGTTGGGACGCGCGCGCGTGGACGGTGGGGACGTCGGTGTGACGCTTCGTGAGTACAGAGGGGATCTGCACGTGCTGTCGTGGACGCCAGAGAGTGGGTTCGACGCGAGAAACGCCAAGGGACGGCGCGAGCGCGTCTTCGGCGACTCGGAGGAGGGCGAGGAGGAGGGCGTGAAAACGTCGGGACGCGTGATCGGAGCGAGTTGGTTACTGAGGAAGACGATAGAAAAGTATTATCCACGGCGCCTGGTGGAGACGGAGGCGCCGTTTGAGGTTGTGTTTTCGGTTTCGGATAATCCCACGACGCCGTGCGTCGACGCCGAGTACGCGAAGAAATTGTGCAATTTCGATCGATGGGCGCCGATATATACCTTTGGGAGCGCGCCGACGGATCGAAGCGTGCTTCCGACCGTCGTACCGGCGACGTTGGGGGTGTTTAGAAAGTGTTTCGGCTCTGCGCTGGCGACGAGACGTGGGGTGAAGGAAATCTCGCAAGAGCCCGCGTGCGAGTTTTTACACTACCCGATGGAAAAATACTCTGTCAAGAGAGATTGCGAGGGCGATGCAGCGAACAGCGTCGGCTGTAGATATCACGGATTATTCTCCATGGATGCTGTGGACGATAAGAGTCAGTACGAGTGGGATTCGTTGATACCGAAAGCGGTGTGGCGCGGGAGCGATTACCAGTTTTTGACCGAGGCGCATCCCCGGCACAAACCGTCGGCGTTCAATTTCATGGAAGAGATTGGATCGTGCGAGAACAAGACGGCCAAGATGGAGCAACTCCTGCATTCGGACGACATCGGACCTCGTTTCCGCGCGGTGCTCATATCCCGGTTGCGTCCGAACATCATCGACGCCAAGTTTTACAATTGGGGCGAGACGTCGCCCGAACGCGCCAGTCTGGGCATTGAGCTCGGATTCGACGACGACGAGCACTTGGAAGAGCCCGACATCGGTCGATACAGGTACCACCTGGACATCGGCGGCGGTGGGGGCACCACCTGGAGCGGCGTCATCCCGAAACTCTCCATGCCGGGCGTGTTATTACATCACGAGACGTCCATGAAGGATTCGTACTTTGACGATCTCGAGGCGTGGGTACACTACGTCCCGGTGCGCGAAGATTTGCGCGACGTAGAGGAAAAAATCGCGTGGTGCGAGCGCCATCCCGAGGACGCCAAACGAATCAGCGACGCCGCCACCGAATGGGTGCAGCAATTCCGTCGCGTGACGTCTCTTCTCACGTACAACTATCGCGCGTTGGCCAAACCGCTCGCGCTGGCGTTGAACGCGTCGTTTTTGCTCGACTTTGAAACCGCGCACGCCGACCCGCGCGAGCTTCGCATGCGGGCCAGAGCCGAGCGCATCGCATCGAGGGCGAAGAGGATGACGCAAAAAATCATGAACGCCACAAAATCCTCGTCGTCGCCGGCGGCATCCTTAGCATAGACGTAGACGGTGTAGCGCAGTCCTAAAGCAACACCCTCCCCTCCTCATCGATCTTCAGTCGCGCGCGCGTCGACGCGGACTTTATGGCGAGCGTCTTCACCCGCGGCGACGACGAGGAGCGGGCGTCGCTCATCGATCCCGAGCGCGCCGCGTCGACGCCGTCGAACGATGCGACGACGACGCACCGCCGACACAATGGTCATCAACCGTCCTCGGCGCGTGTGTGGCGGTCGCGCGCGTTGGGATTCACGAGCGCGTTCGCGCTCGTGCTCTGCGCGTCTTACGCCGTGGATGGATCGTTCTCTGCGCTCAGAGCTCGTCTCACGCCCGCGGAGCGCACGGCGATGACCATGAGAGAGTACGGCGACCGGGAGGCGTTGGGGGTGTTGCGCTGGAGCTCCAAGGATGGATTCACGGCGAAGACGCCGCCGCCGAAAAACTCGAGGGCAGGGACGAACGCGAGGGCGGCGTTGGCCGAAGCGGCGATGGAGGCGACGATTAAGCGGTATTATCCACACAGAATTCAACCGGGACAGGAACCGTTTGAGATTTTATTCGAGGTGAACGATAAACCGGATACGCCGTGTATGAGACGCGGCGCGAGGTGTTGGAAGAGTAGATGGGCGCCGATTTTCGCATTCGGAAGCGTGCCGAAAGATTCGGACATAACGTTACCGACGCTGGTACAGGCGCCGCTCGTGGCGTTGATCGGGTGTTACTTGGACGCGATTGAGACGTACAACGTGTCAATGCCGAAGAACGATGAGCCGATGTGTGATTTTTTGCGGTATCAAAAGGTCAAGTTTAGCGACATGCAAAAGTGTGACCCGGACGGGTCGTCGAAGTCTCAAGCGGCGTGTCGACCGTATAGACACGGGTTGTTTTCGACGCACGAGGTGTACAACGCGAGCGAGTACGCGTGGGATTCCTTGAAGGAAAAAGTGTTTTGGAGAGGGAGCGATTACGCGTTTTTGTCTCCGGTGTATCACAACTACGCCAACACGTCGGACGCGTTTTTGGAGACGATCGCGCAGAGTTCGAACAGAGGTGACACCATTCGTCGCATGCTCGTCGGCTCTCGCATCGGTCCGAGACTTCGCGCGGTGTTGACGTCTCTGTTGATGCCCAATCTCATCGACGCCAGATTTTTTGATTGGCACGGCGGCGACTCGGTGGATGAACACAAAAATCACGTTCGCGAGTCGATCGGCGTCGACGCCAAGGAGCGCGCGACGGAGGAATTGATCGCCAAGTACAAGTACCAAATCGACATCGGCGGCGGCGGTGGCACCACCTGGAGCGGACTCATCCCGAAACTCTCCATGCCGGGCGTGTTGTTGCACCACGAGACGTCCATGAAGGATTCGTACTTTGATCAACTCGTCCCGTGGGTACACTACATCCCCGTGCGCGAAGATTTGCGCGATTTACAAAACCGCGTGCGTTGGCTTCAAGAACACGACGCCATCGCCAAACGCATCTCCGCCAACGCCGACGAGTGGGTGCGTCAATTCCGCGCGCTCCGCAATCTCCTCGAGCACAACTACAAAAAATTAGCCAAACCGCTCGCGCGCGTGCTCCACACCGACCCTCTTCCCTTCGGCACCCTCTCCACGGACACCGTCGCCTCGATCGGCGTCGACGTCCGCGCGCCCTCCTCCTCCTCCTCCGCCGCCTCCTCCTCCGCCGTCGCGCGTCGCCGCGCCTCGCGCCGACGCGCGCGCGGCGCGCCCCGCCGCCCCTCCTGAGTCGACGCCTCCGTTTTCGAGCGTCACCGATGTCATCACGACTTTCGACGCGCACGCATCGTTCCATCAATGTCCATCGAGAGCGCTCCGAGAGACGACGCGTCCCATCGATGCTTCCCAAAACGACGCGTCCCGAAATGACACCCAACATGACACCCACCCGTGGATGCATTCGAGTCGTCCCCCGCGCGATGATGAATGAATGATGCGTGATGAGTGATGATCGTGATGCCCGCATCGCGCGCCTCTCCACCCGCCGATGACGCGCAGAGCCGCATCGCGCGCGCGGACGACGCCGTTCGTGACCCTCGTTCGT
>MDTD01064806.1_pt1 | contig 29426 bp, 21 predicted proteins | sample 811221 | NCBI WGS metagenome assembly MDTD01 (sample SAMN05326646, study PRJNA326480) | marine metagenome | isolation source: seawater | place: Pacific Ocean: South West | collected 2011 | reverse complement strand
CTGTATTTTCAGTTCATAACGAACCTTTCCAAATTTGGGCAAGTAAAAAATCTAAAATTAAAGATTTTAAAGGCTTAAAAGGAAAAACTGTAAATATTGGTAACCCTGGTTCTGGACAAAGAGGAACTATGGAAGAGTTGATGAAGGCAATGGGAGTTGACAATAGTTATTTTAAGGCAACTACTGAGCTAACTTCATCAGAACAAGTAAAAGCACTTTGTGATGGTAAAATAGATGCATTTGGATATTCAGTAGGATTTCCTAATGGAGCTATGGAACAAGCTGCAACTTGTAAAGCAAAAGCGAGCCCAATTAATCTAACTGGTGCTCCAGTACAAGGTTTAATTAGTGGAGCTGACTACTACGCTAAAGCAGTAATTCCAAAAGGGACTTACTCAAATCAGAAAAAAGATGCCACAACTTTTGGTGTAAAAGCAACTGTTGTAACAAGTGCAGACGTTTCTGAGGAGTTAGTATATTTGGTAACTAAAGCAGTTATGGAAAACTTTGATTCTTTCAAAGCACAACATCCTGCATTTAGTTTCTTGGAAAAGAAAAACATGATTAAAGATGGTTTATCTGCTCCATTACACCCAGGTGCTATCAAATATTATAAAGAAGCTGGATTAATGTAATTTAACTTCTTAATTTATTTAAAAAAGGCCCAATTTTTTTGGGCCTTTTTTTTTAGAATAATGTATCCTAATTAAGATGAATCAAAACATTCAAAATAAAATTAAAGATAAAATTCAAGAAGATATCTCACCTACACGTAATTTGTCTGGAATCCATTTAAAAATAGTATTTGGTATAGCCATTCTTTGGACTTTATTTCAACTTTGGTACGCATCTCCTTTTCCTTTTTGGTTCAATTTTGGAATGTTCAAAGGTTTACCAGCAAGAGCAATACATCTAGGCTTTGCTTTAACGTTAGCATTTTTAATTTTTCCAATTACGCGAGGAAAAAAAATATCAGTATTTGACGTATTTATAAGTGTGCTCGCCGCATTTTGTTGTTTGTATATTTATTTTTTTTATGACGATCTAGTTAACAGAGGTGGAATACTTTTAGTGAAAGAAATATTTGGAATGAGTATCCCAGTAGAACTTATTATAGGTGCTATAGGTATTACAATACTCTTAGAGGCCACAAGGCGGGCAATTGGTTTACCTTTGGTTTTTATCGCAGTTTGTTTCTTACTATTTTCCTATTTTGGTAAGTATGCACCAGATATTATTTCTCATGGTGGTCTTTCTGTAAAAAGGTTAGTTGGTTTCCAATGGTTCGATCAAGAGGCAATTTTTGGAATACCAATAGGTGTTTCAGTTGATTTCATATTCTTATTTGTTTTATTTGGAGCTTTGTTGGAAACAGCAGGGGGTGGAAAATATTTTTTGGACTTAGCTTTTGCAATGGTTGGAAAGATGCGCGGGGGTCCAGCCAAAGCTGCTATCTTAGGTTCTGGAATGACAGGAATGATATCAGGCTCGTCAATCGCAAATACAGTAACAACTGGAACTTTTACAATTCCTATAATGAAAAAAACTGGTTTTTCTCAGGAAAAAGCGGGTGCGATTGAAGTTTCATCATCAGTGAATGGTCAAATAATGCCTCCTGTAATGGGAGCCGCAGCTTTTGTTATGGCAAGCTTTATAGGTGTTACTTATTTTGAAGTTGTCAAACATGCTTTTTTACCAGCCGTAATTTCATATATTGCGTTGTTTTATATATCTCATTTAGAGGCTCTTAAATTGGGCTTAAAAGGAATGGATGATGCCGATGTACCACATCTAAAGAAAACTTTTTTGTCCGGATTGCATTTTTTGATACCAATTTTTGTCCTAATTTTTTTACTTGTTTATATGAGATACACTGCAGGTTTTTCAATTTTTTACGCAACTCTCTCTTTAATTTTTGTAAACTTTGTTAATCGTATTATTAAAAATCAAGACTTTAAAGTTGGCTTAATTGATTGGTACAATCAAACAATCATTGGCCTTCAAAAGGGTGCAATCAATATGGTCGCTGTGGGAATTGCGATTGCTACTGCTGGTATAATAGTGGGAGCAGTTGGTTCAACAGGATTAAGCACAAATTTGATAATAGTTATAGAGACAATTGCTAGAGACAATGTGATAATATTAATTTTACTAACTATCATACTTTGTTTACTACTTGGAATGGGCCTTCCAACTACAGCAAATTATGTTGTAGTAGCATCACTAATGGCCACAGTTCTAGTAGATGTTGGCAATGCCTCAGGATTTATTTTTCCTTTAATCGCGGTACATTTGTTCGTTTTTTATTTTGGCTTAATGGCCGACGTAACGCCGCCGGTTGGTTTGGCATCTTACGCTGCAGCCGCAATTTCGGGCGGTGACCCTTTAAAAACCGGATTACAAGCAATATGGTACAGTTTAAGGACAGGAATTTTACCAGTTGTATTTTTATTTAACCACGAACTTTTATTAATCGGTGTAGATAGTATTTGGCAGGCTCTAATTGTAATAGTCACTTCTTTAATAGGAATACTGGTATTTACTGCTGCTACGCAAAGGTGGTTTGTTAACAAATTAAGATGGTACGAAGTTATAGCATTTTTAATTATTTCTTTGTCATTTTTGGCCCCCGATTATGTTTTAAGTAAATTTTATCCAAAATTTAATGAGGAAAAGCTATCAGTAGAAAATATTCAAAATCTAGCTTTTGACCCTGCTAAAGAAGTTCACATTAAAGTTACTAGAGTTAGCGAATATGGAGAAAGATATAAACTATTCGTTATTGATGAAGGTAAATTTCAAAAAAAATATAATTTAGAGGAATACGGCGTAACACTGTCTGAACAAAATGATCAGCTTATTGTAGACAAATTAGATTGGAAAGGTGAGGCAAAAAAATCCGGTATTCAGATGGGCGATATTATTAGTAATTTTAAAATTGAAAACCCAGATAGGCCGAATAAAACTATAGTTTATCCCTTTGCTTTTGTTTTTTTATTATTAGTAGGTTATCTAAACTACAGAAGAAAAACTTAAAGAATTTTCCAAGTACCTGAACCTGTAGCAACAATATTACTTGAACCTAAAATTTCACAGTTGATAAAAACCAAGGTTCTTGTCTTTTTTAATACTTTTACTTTTCCAATTAATTTTTCATTAAGTTTTCCAGCTGAAATAAATTTAATGTCTAGATTTATTGTAACACATCTTTTATTACCCGCCGATATATGGGCAGCATTACCCATACCAGTATCAGCAATAGTAGCTATAAAACCTCCATGAGCTATACCTCCAGTGTTAAGAACTTTTTCAGAAACTTTAATGCTAAACTCAAAATTAGTATCATCTAACTTCTTGAAAGATAAATCACCAATATTTTGCATGAAACCTTTTTTAGTCTCGTCCATAATATTTTTTACCATAAATTGGAGCAAGTTGAGAGAAAATAACCGCAGATAAGATTATTATTATTCCAATAATTTTAAACTGATTTAAATACTGATCTAGTAAAATCCAAGCAGCTATAGAGGCAAAAACTCCTTCTAATGAAAAAATAATTGCTGCAGGAGCAGGGGATAAATTTTGAAGAGCAAAAATTTGAAACATAAATGCAATCCCACTTGATAAAACACCTGCATAAATTAACTCAGTAGCCTCTAAAGATAAAACTTTAAAAGATACATACTCCAGTGACAAAGCTGGTATAAATGAAAATAGGGCTGCTGTTAAACATTGGAAGGTTGCAATTGTGATTGGAAAATTAAAAATTTTTAAGAATTTTGAAGTATAAACAATATGAAACGCCCAGAAGAAAGCGCCAATAACAACTAAAGTATCTCCAAATCTTACTCTAAGATTATCGAGTTCACTAAGAAGTAAGCCACCAACTAAACACATCAAGACTGACGGCCAAATAGATTTATGAATTTTTTTTGAAAATAAAAAATAAGCTATAACTGGAACTATTACGACATACAAAACTGTAAAAACAGCTGAGTTTGCTACATCAGTATACAGCAAAGAAATTTGTTGAAAGATATTTCCTCCTGCTAAAAGAAATCCCAACAGAAATAAATAAAATAAAATTTTCCCGAATTCAGATTTAAATTTTATGACTTTTTTAAACTCAAATATAAAAAAAAATGGTAACAAAGCAAGAAATCCTAAGACAAGCCTTGCAGCAGAAAAAGTCCATGGACCGATATAATCCATCCCTGTGTCTTGAGCTATAAAAGCTGTGCCCCATAGAAAAGAACATGTGATAGCGCAAATAATTGAGAATAATTTTTTATTCATGATTTTTATTATTGTAATTTAAATTAAACAGCAAGCTTGAAAGCAAAGTCTTTTCCCAAGCATTGAGCTAAGAAAACACAGAATCTTGCACCTTCTGCTCCGTCTATTATTCTGTGGTCGTAGGATAAAGATATTGGCAAAATCTTTCTTGAAATTATTTTGCCATTCAATTTGGTCAATCTATCAAAACTTCTTCCCACACCAAGAATGGCAACTTCTGGTGGGTTAATAATAGGTGTAAAAAATGTTCCTCCAATTCCACCTAAACTTGAAATTGTCATTGAGCCACCAAAGAATTCTTTTTTATCAATTTTCAACTCTCTACATAGCTTACTTGTCTTCTTCAATTCCTCACCAATCTCTTTTATATTCATTTGATCAACGTTTCTTATTTTTGGAACCATTAATCCATGGGGCGTATCCACAGCAAAACCTATATGGAAATATTTTTTATAGATAATTTTTTTTTTGTTCAATATCAATCGAAGCATTAAAATTAGGAAATTGTTTTAATGCGCTTACAAGTGCTCTAGCTATAAAAGCAAGAGGAGTAAGTTTTATCATTTCACCGGTATAATGATCATATAAAGAAGATCTAAATTGCTCAACTTCTGTAATATCTATTTCTTCATGTTGAGTTACATGTGGAATCTCAGTCCAAGATCTTACCAACTGTGGTCCTGAAAGTCTTTTTACTCTTGGGATGTCTTTTAAATCAATTTCTCCAAACTCTTCATGAGAGTAGTCCTCTTTGTGAATTTTCTTTTCAATCTGACCACGATTTACAGTAACTTGAGATCTTACAAAATTTTTTACATCTTCCTCGGAGACTCTGCCTGCTCTTTGTGAACCTGGAATTTCAATTACATTCGCTCCTAACTCTCTTGCAAATTTTCTCACTTTTGGACTAGCTAACTTGGTTGATTTTTCCGAGAATATTTCAACTGCTGGTACAATTTTTTTGGTTGTAATTACACTCTCTTGAACTTTCTTAATTTCATTTTTTGATTCTGACGGTTTTACTTCTATTTTTTTTTCTTTTTCTACATCCGAACCAATTTTTAAACTTAAGATTAGATCACCTTTGTTGACTTTATCTCCTACTTTTACATTTATTTTCTCTATTACTCCTTGGTGAGTAGAAGGAACTTCTACACTTGATTTGTCGCTTTCTAAAGTAATAAGTGATTCATTCTTTTTAATATTTTGTCCCTCTTCTACAAGCACTTCTATAATTTCTACATCTTTGAAGTCTCCCATATCAGGCACTAAAATTTTTTGAGTAGACATATATTTTATAAATTAGGTGGAAAGTCCTTATCTTTGTTAATTTTGTATTTTTTAATTGCCTTCTCAGCTTCTTTTGTAGCAATAAGCTGTTCGTTAGCTAAGGCACTTAAAGTGTAAGCAACAATGTGTTCTTTATCAACTTCAAAAAATTTTCTTAGGTTTTTTCTTGTATCACTTCTTCCGTAGCCATCAGTTCCTAACGAATAAAATCTTTTATCAGTATAAGGTCTTATTTGGTCAGAGAAAGATCTAGTATAATCTGATGCGGCTATTATTGGTCCCTCTCTCTTTTCCATACATTTTTGGACATAAGATTTTTTCTTTTTTTCATCTGGATTTAATAGATTCCACCTTTCAGTTTCCATTCCATCTTTTCTTAATTCATTAAAACTTGTTACACTCCATACATCAGAATCTATTCCGTATTCTTTTGATAAAATTTCTGCTGCAGAAATGATCTCTCGTAAAATAGTTCCAGAGCCTAAAAGCTGAACTTTCGTCTTACCTTTGTTGTTATTTTCTTTAAGCATATACATACCTTTGATGATTCCATCATCACAATTTTTTGGTTTTTCAGGATGAGGATAATTTTCATTCATTGCTGTAATGTAATAAAAAATATTTTCTTTTTTTTCATGCATTCTTTTTATTCCCTCTCTAAGAATAATTGCCATTTCGTAAGCAAAAGTTGGGTCGTAGCTTACGCAGTTAGGAATATTAGATGCCAATAAATGACTATGACCATCTTGGTGTTGTAGTCCCTCACCAGCTAAAGTTGTTCTTCCTGCAGTAGCACCAATTAAAAAACCTCTTGCTTGAGAATCTCCGGCAGCCCAAGCCAAATCACCAACTCTTTGAAAACCAAACATAGAATAGAAAATATAAATTGGTATCATTTCAAGATCATGATTTGTGTAAGAAGTTCCGGCTGCAATCCAAGATGACATTGCTCCAGATTCTGTAATTCCCTCCTCTAACACTTGACCACTTTTATCTTCTCTATATGAACTTAATTGTTCAGAGTCCACTGGCTCATACTTCTGGCCTTCGTGGGCGTATATTCCAATCTTTTGAAAAAACCCTTCCATTCCAAAAGTTCTAGCTTCATCTGGAATTATAGGGACCAATCTTGGTGAAAGATTTTTATCACGCAGTAGAGCAGTTAACATTCTAACCAAAGCCATAGTCGTGGACATTTCTTTATCCCCAGTAGATTTCATGAATGGCTCAAAGATATCTTTTGGTGGTGTTTTTATTGCCTTGGCAAATGTGGACCTCTCTGGAATGTATCCTCCCAATTTTAATCTTTTATCTTTTAAATATTTTATTTCTTCCGAATTTTCACTTGGTTTAAAATACTCAATATTTTTCACTTGTTTATCAGTTAAAGGAACTCCAAATCTATCTCTGTAATAAAGCAAATCCTCCTCGTCTAATTTTTTTTGCTGGTGTGTAGTGTTTATACTTTCACCAGATTTTCCCATGCCATAACCTTTTATGGTTTTCGCTAGAATTACAGTTGGCGATCCTTTGTGTTTCATAGCAGAATGATATGCTGCATATACTTTATGAGGATCGTGACCCCCTCTATTTAACTTCCATATATCTTTATCGGTCATTGTAGAGACTAATTCTTTAAGTTCTTGATATTTGCCAAAAAATTTTTCTCTGACGTATGACCCTCCTTTGGCTTTAAAAGCTTGATATTCACCATCTACACATTCATTCATTCTTTTAACTAAAAGACCACTTTTATCTTTAGCTAGAAGTTGGTCCCAATAAGAACCCCATATTACTTTAATAACATTCCATCCTGATCCTCTAAAACTTCCTTCAAGTTCTTGAATAATTTTTCCGTTTCCTCTTACAGGCCCGTCCAATCTTTGAAGGTTACAATTAATCACAAAAATCAAATTATCTAACTTTTCTCTTGCAGCCAATCCAATCGCACCTAGTGACTCTGGCTCATCCATTTCTCCATCACCTAAGAACACCCAAATTTTTCTTCCTTCGTCTTTAACTAAACCTCGGTTAATCAAATATTTTAAAAAGCGCGCTTGATAAATTGCCATGATTGGCCCGAGACCCATTGAGACAGTTGGAAATTGCCAAAAATTCGGCATCAACCAAGGATGAGGATAAGAAGATAATCCACCTTTAGAAACTTCCTGTCTAAAACCATCTAATTGTTTTGTTGTAAGCCTTCCCTCTAAAAAAGCTCTAGCGTACATACCTGGAGCCGAATGACCTTGAAAATAAATTAAATCTCCACCGAATTTATTATTTTTGGCTCTCCAAAAATGATTCATTCCAACATCATACAAAGTTGCAGCTGATGCGAAAGTTCCGATATGACCGCCCAACTCAGAACTTTTTTTGTTTGCCTTTACAACCATAGCGGCTGCATTCCATCTAATATATGCACGTATTTTTTTTTCAATATTTTGATCACCTGGGGATTTAACTTCAATTTCAGGAGGAATTGTATTGATGTAAGGTGTAGTTCTTGTATCAGGCAAAACTAAACCAGATTTGTATGCTTGATCTATTACTTTATTTAATAAAAAACTTGCTCTTGGAGCTCCATCGCTTTCTATAACAGAATTAAGTGAGTCAATCCATTCGTTGGTTTCAGTTGGATCAATATCATCTTTCGAAGCTGGTTCAGCAAAAATTTTTTTAACTTGTTTAATAGGATTTAAATCTCCATTACTTTTTGGCTTTACCTCATTTAGTATTGTTTCTTTTTTAATTTTTTTCTCTTTGGGAGAAGCTTCTTTTTGACCATTCTCTATTGTGGCCAAAACGCTGCCTTCAGAAACTTTATCTCCTATTTTTACTTTTAAATCTTTAATCTCTCCCGACGAAGGTGAAGGGATTTCTAGACTTGATTTGTCACTTTCGATAGTGACTATTGGATCATTTTTATTAACTAGGTCTCCAGGTTTTACGAGAACTTCTATAACCTCAACATCTTTGAAGTCACCAATATCAGGTACTGATATATTTTGTGTCATAATAACAATATAGTCTTGAACGGAATTTATTAAAACTACACTAATTAATAAACAAAAAAACTAAGGAAATAAGGCTTCAAATCAACCCAGAGACTATAATAGACACAATTTCTCCGTTTTTTGGGCCACAATTTATTAACAAATGACGTATGCAATTGTTTAAGTTTTTATTTAAAAAAAAAGAAGTAAATCAAAATAGTTCCATTATAATTCAAAAGATTCTGCTAAAGAATACCTATAAGGAAAAAAAGCAGAATTAACGCGCCTGTAGCTCAACTGGATAGAGCGCTTGGCTACGGACCAGGAGGTTCTGGGTTCAAATCCTAGCAGGCGCAAAAAATAGAAGATTTATTAATGAAAAACTTCAATAATATTCTAATTTCAGTTTTAGCTCTGAGTTTAATCTCAAGGTTAATTTCAATATATTTTTATGGAGATACTCATGTAGATAATGAATGGGGTATTATTTTAGCAAATTTAGAAAAGCACGGTGTATTGGGGTATCACGAACATGAGGGCGTTGTTTTTCCAACTATTTATACTCCACCTTTATATCCATATTTTCTTTATAGTATAAAAATTTTTTTCTCCGATCAGTCACTTTTCCTAAAAACAGTATTACATTTACAGGTAATAATCTCATTAATATCAATTTATTTAATCTTTAAAATTTTAGAAAAAATGTTTTCAAAAACAATAAGTTTATTTGGTACAGCAATATTTTCTTTCTATCCACTTAACGTGTATTCAGTATCTCAAATATCATCAATCACATTACAAGTTTTTTTTATTATTTTATTCTTTTTCACTTTAATGAATTACTTAAATAAAGTTAGTTCAAAAAGATTATTTATTTTTTCATTAGTATCGACAGTATTAATCCTTTTGAGGGGAGAATTTTTTATTATTTATTTTTTAACTTTGTCTTTTATATTTTTAAGAAAAAAACAAGTAAAACCAATTTTTGTAAGTTTTTTAATTACACTTTTATTTTTATCACCATACCTTATTAGAAATTACAATATTTTTAATGTAATCACGATAACAAAATCCTCTGGATACAACTTGTGGAGAGGGAATCACTTAAATGCAAATGTAGAAGGTAATCAAAAACACAGTCTTGAATTAAAAAGAAAAGTTGAAAATATAAAACCTTCAATAAAATATGACCTCGATTTAGACAATCTCTATTTGAAAGAAGCTCTTAAAAATATTAAAGAAAATCCGGGTTATTTTTTAAAATTATATTTTAAAAAAGTTCTCTCCTTTTTGTTTATTGATATCAATTCTACATATGAAAACTACTACAATTACTTGAACATTTTACCTAAAATTTTGATTTCAATAACCACTTTACTAGGTATATTTTTATTAACAAAAAAAGAGACTTTTTTAATTTATTACGCTTTTTATTATTTTTTTAACATATTTCTTTTCTCTCTTTTCTTTATTTTGCCGAGATATTCGCTTATGTTACTTCCTATTCAAATATTTTTGACCTGTTATTTGATAAAAAAAATTAGAGTTTATTTAAAATATGATAATTAAAAAGTTAATAAATCTCCCGCTCTCTAAAGCAGTCATTGTATTCTTTATACTAGTTATCCTTATTATTTTTCTTTTAGCAAAAATTTTATAAATAATAAAAAATTAAAATTAAAAAACCTAAAGCTAATCTATAATAAACAAAAATTTTGAAACTGTATTTTTTTATAAAAGTAAAGAAATATTTAATTGTAAAAAAGGAAAAAATAAAGGACATTGTAATCGCAAAAATATTTTCAATAGACAAACTTAAATCGTTGGCTCTATATAATTTAAAAATGTTAAAAAAGCTCACACTTAAAAGTGTTGGTATGGCTAATAAAAAAGATATTTTTATTGAGTCTTGACGATTAAATTTAAATATTCTCGCTGCCGAAATAGTTATTCCAGATCTACTTACCCCAGGAATTAATGCTAGAACTTGAAATAATCCTATTAAAATAACGGCTTTGAAATTAAAATGATCTTCAATGTTTCTATCAATTTTGGTTTTGTCAGCAAGATATAAAAAGACACCAAAAATTATAGTCATCCAACCAATAACTTCAAAATTTCTGAGTTTTTCAATCAAGTCGAATTGTACAAGTAAATAACCAAAAATTATAATTGGTACTGATGAAATAATTATTTTCAAGAAAAGAGTTTTATTTTGAACAAAATTAATTAAGTCATTTTTAAAATAAATTAAAATTGCCAATAACGATCCTATATGCAAACTCATATCTAAGGTTAAGCTCTGATTTTCAAAATCAAGATATCCAGAAAATAAAATTAAGTGCGCTGAGGAACTTACAGGTATAAATTCTGTAACTCCTTGAATAATTGCTAGTAATAAAATTTCAAACATGATGATTCTTTAATAATAGACTTGTTTTAATGAAATATATATAATGCATGTTAGGTATGCATTAATTAGAGTACTAAATCCTTGATTTTCTTAAAAATAGGTCATATTCACTTACCTATAATATCTTTTAAAAAAGCTTAATTTTAATTAATTTCCAGAATTATGAAAAAAAAAATGTTGCAATTTATTAATCTCAATCAGCAGACCCCTAAAAAAAGGTCCACTGACAATAGAAAAGATGATTTTAAAGAAATTTATAACGAATTTATAAACGAAAAAGCAAAAGATCAGTCGAGCAGATGCTCTCAGTGCGGAGTCCCTTTTTGTCAAATTCACTGTCCGTTAAGTAACAACATTCCTGATTGGCTAAAACTTACTGCAGAGGGAAGAATGAAAGAAGCTTATGAAATTTCACAAAGCACGAATAATATGCCTGAAGTTTGTGGAAGGATTTGCCCTCAAGATAGATTATGTGAAGGAAATTGTGTAATTGAACAATCTGGACATGGCACTGTTACTATTGGATCTATAGAGAAATTTATAACTGATACTGCTTGGGAAAAAGGTTGGGTCAAAGCTCACAAAATTAAAAAAGAATTAAAACAATCTATTGGAGTAATAGGAGCAGGCCCAGCTGGCCTAGCTTGTGCGGAGGAATTGAGAAAAGCAGGTTATCAGGTAACGATTTATGACAAATACGACAGACCAGGTGGTTTGCTAATCTATGGTATTCCAAATTTTAAACTGGAAAAATTTGTAGTCGAAAGGAGAACTAAGTTACTTAAAGACAGCGGTATTAAATTTGTTCAAAACTTTGAGGTAGGAAAAAATAGCACCTTAGATGACCTCAAAAATAAACACGATGCAATTTTAATAGCAACAGGAGTCTATAAGTCTAGAGAGATAAATATTCCAGGTCATGAATTAAAAAATATTTTTCCTGCTATGCACTTTTTAACTGCTTCGAATAGAAAAGGTTTAGGAGATAAAGTAAAATTATTTGATGATGGAACTTTAAATGCAGAAGGAAAAAATGTTGTTGTGATCGGCGGTGGAGACACCGCAATGGATTGTGTTAGAACTGCGGTAAGACAAAAAGCAAAATCTGTTAAATGCTTATACAGAAGAGACAAAGAAAATATGCCCGGTTCAGCAAGAGAGGTTGCAAATGCGGAAGAAGAAGGTGTAGAATTTATTTGGTTAACTAGCCCAAAAAAATTTATAGGTAAGGACAAGATAACGGCAATAGAAGTAGAAAAGATTCAATTAGGTGAGCCAGACTCCTCTGGAAGAAAGAAACCAACAATTATACCTAATTCTGATTTTAAAATTGAGTCAGATATGGTTATTAAGTCATTGGGCTTTGATCCAGAGAATATTCCAAAGTTATTTAACGAAAAAGATTTAGCAGTTTCAAGCTGGGGAACAATTAAAATTAATTTGGAAACAATGCAGACAAATGTAGATGGTGTCTTTGCAGCAGGTGATATCGTTAGAGGAGCTTCACTAGTTGTTTGGGCTATTAAAGATGGTAGAGATGCCGCAAAACAAATTCAGAAATATCTTGAACAAAAGCTTAAATCAAAAGAAGAAATAGCTGCTTAATCTATGAAAAATTATATAAAGAATAAAGAATTTTTACAAAAAAACTACGCTTACGACCCAAAGACAGAACATGACGCTTGTGGTGTTGGAATGATAGCAACAACTGATGGAAAAAAATCTAGAAAAATTGTTGAATATGGAATTGAAGCTTTAAAAGCTATATGGCATCGTGGGGCTGTTGACGCTGATGGAAAATCAGGTGATGGCGCGGGAATTCAAATTGAAATTGCGCCAGACTTTTTTAAAGAAAAAATTCTTGCCACAGGTCACAATCACGATGACACTAAAAGAATTTGCGTGGGAATGGTGTTTCTTCCTCGAACTAATTACGTAGAGCAAGAAAAGTCGAGGGAAATAATCGAGTCTGTTTTATTAGAGGAAAATTTTTATATTTATGGTTGGAGACAAGTTCCGGTAAATCCAAAAGTTCTTGGTAAAACAGCTGATCAAAATAGACCAGAAATTGCACAAGTTTTATTTAAAAAAAACCAGGAATTAGAGACAAACGACTTAGAACGTCAGCTTTTTGTAACACGAAAAAAGATTGAGAAGCTCTCTAGAGAAGCACAATTAAAAGAACTTTATATTTGTTCAATGAGCTCAAGGTCTATTGTTTACAAAGGAATGTTCCTCGCAGAGGCTTTAGCTGATTTCTATCCAGATTTAAACGATGAAAAATTAACATCAAGATTTGCTATTTTTCATCAAAGATATTCTACTAATACTTTTCCTAGCTGGGATTTAGCTCAACCATTTAGAACTTTAGCACACAACGGTGAAATTAATACTCTTAAAGGAAATATAAATTGGATGAAGATACACGAGCAAGACATGTCTAGTAATTTATTTAAAAATGTAGATGACTTAAAACCTGTAATTCGAAGTTCATCAGACTCTGGAGCTCTTGATAACGTATTTGAACTATTAACTCACTCTGGGAAATTAGCTCCACTAATAAAACTAATGATGATACCAGACGCTTGGTCTAAAAGAAGTAAAACGGTTTCAAAAAATCACCAGGATTTGTTTAATTTTTTAAATAGTACCATTGAGCCTTGGGATGGGCCCTCAGCTATATGTGCAACAGATGCAAAATGGATTTTAGCATCAACTGATAGAAATGGTTTGAGACCGTTAAGATATACAATTACCTCTGATGATTTATTTTTTGCTGGGTCAGAGTCAGGTATGATTGAAATTCCTGAGGATAAAATAATTGAAAAAGGAAAATTAGGTCCAGGACAAATAATTGCAATAGATTTAAGAGAAGGTAAACTTTTTAAAGATAAAGAAATCAAAGATTATATTGCTAAGGATTACAAAAAATATAGTAAACAAATTATCGATTTAGATAAAAAAATTGTATCAAAGGATGAAAAACCAGAATTTTCTGGTGATGAATTAAAAAAAAGACAATACCTTTCAGGATTAAGTGTCGAGGACTTAGAATTAATTCTGCATCCGATGGCTGAAGAGGGTAAAGAGGCATCTGGATCCATGGGTGATGACACACCTATAGCAGTTTTGTCTAGTCATTTTAGACCTGTCTCACATTATTTTAGACAAAATTTTAGTCAGGTAACAAACCCACCTATTGACTCTTTAAGAGAAAATAAAATCATGAGTTTGAAAACAAGATTTGGGAATCTCGGAAATATCTTAGATTTTGATAATTTAACACAAGAAAATATTTATGTTTTGGACAGTCCAATTTTGACAAACTCACAATTTAAAAAATTTAAAAATATTTTTTCTAAAAAGATAAGAATAATCGACTGTACTTTTGATATAAATTCTTCTTTAAAAGAGCGAATAGAGGCAATAAGAAAAGAATGTGAAATAGCTGTGAGAGAAGGTAGTAGCACTTTAGTTTTATCTGATAAAAAAATTTCTTCATCACGAGCAAGTATACCTTCTATTTTAGTTGTCGGTGCTACTCACTCTTATTTAGTAAAAAAAGGATTAAGGGGATATTGCTCAATTAACGTTGAAGCTTCAGATGTCCTAGATACGCATTCTTTTGCAATTTTGATTGGAGTTGGAGCGACAACAATTAATCCTTATCTTGCAATTGATAGCATACACCAAAGATTTGAAAGAAAACTATTTGGTAAATTGGATTTTGAAAATTGTGTAATGAAATTTAAAAAATCAATAGACTCTGGGCTTTTAAAAATCATGTCTAAAATGGGCATTTCTGTAATAAGTTCTTACAGAGGAGGATGTAATTTTGAGGCAGTAGGATTGAGTAGAGCAATCGTTTCAGACTATTTTCCAGGTATGGCATCTAGGATTTCCGGAATTGGAATTATAGGAATAGAGAAAAAAATTAAAGAACTACATAAAAAATTATCACAAAAAAATTTAATAAGTTTACCGATTGGCGGTTTATATAAATATAGAAAAACAGGTGAGGATCATCAATTACAAGGAAATTTAATTCATTTACTTCAACATGCTGTTGGAAGCAACTCATTTAGTGACTATAAAAAATACTCAAAGGGTATTCATAATTTACCACCGATAAATTTAAGAGACTTGTTAGAATTTAAAAGCAAAAAAAAGCCGATAAAAGTTGAAGATGTTGAGTCAATTGAAAATATTCTTAAAAGATTTGGAAGTGGAAGCATGTCTCATGGTGCCTTATCAGCAGAAGCTCATGAAACACTAGCAATTGGAATGAATAGAATTAAGGGCGCTTCATGTAGTGGTGAAGGTGGAGAAGACTCAAAACGTTTTACAAAATTATCAAACGGAGACTCTGCTAATTCAAGAGTCAAACAAATTGCTTCGGCTAGATTTGGTGTTACCGTTGACTACCTAAACAATGCAAACGAAATCGAAATTAAGATGGCTCAAGGCGCTAAGCCTGGTGAGGGTGGCCAATTACCAGGTTTTAAAGTAACTAGTGAAATAGCAAGATTAAGACATTCAACACCTGGAGTAACACTGATTTCACCACCACCTCACCACGATATTTATTCTATAGAGGATCTAGCTCAACTCATTTACGATTTGAAACAAATAAATTCAAATGCAAGAGTTGGGGTAAAATTAGTTGCATCCACAGGCATAGGCACAATCGCGACAGGTGTCGCTAAAGCTAAAGCAGATATTATTTTAATTTCTGGTCACTCAGGTGGAACAGGTGCTAGCCCTCAAACTAGTATAAAATACGCAGGCATCCCTTGGGAAATGGGACTAACAGAAGCAAATCAGGTTTTGACATTAAATAATTTAAGACACAGGGTAACTTTAAGAACAGACGGAGGCTTAAAAACTGGAAGAGACGTTGTAATGGCTGCAATGATGGGTGCAGAGGAGTATGGCATGGGAACATCTTCATTAATAGCTATGGGATGTATTATGGTCAGACAATGTCATTCAAATACTTGTCCTGTAGGCGTTTGCAGTCAGGATAAAAAGTTGAGAGAGAAATTTACTGGCACACCAGAAAAAATAGTAAATTTTTTTACTTTTGTAGCAAAAGAGGTTAGGGAAATTCTTGCGTCGCTTGGATATAAATCAATAAATGAAATTATTGGTAGAACGGACTTATTATCACAGGTTAATAAAGGCTCATCTAATCTCGATGATTTAGATTTGAATCCTATTTTAGTTCAAGCAGATCCAGGAGATAACCTCAGGTATTGTGAAAAGGCATTTATAAATAAAGTTCCAGAAACTTTAGATGAAAAAATTTGGAATGACATTAAAGATAAAATCGCTCTAAATACAAAAACATTTTGTGAGTATGAAATTAAAAATACTTGTAGATCTGTTGGAACACGATTATCGCATTACATATACAAAAAGTTTGGGAACGATAAACTAGATAATGAGAATTTGACAATTCAACTTAATGGTTCCGCAGGTCAATCGTTAGGTGCTTTTTTAGCTAAGGGAGTAAAACTTATCGTAAATGGTGACTCAAATGATTATGTTGGAAAAGGCCTCTCAGGAGGGTTTATTGTAATACGAAAATCACAAAAAAGTAATTTGGTGTCTAATAAAAATGTGATAATCGGAAATACGGTTCTGTATGGAGCTACCTCTGGAAGTTTATATGCTTCAGGCCAAGCCGGAGAAAGATTTGCTGTAAGAAATTCTGGCTCTTTAGCAATTGTAGAGGGATGTGGCGCTCATGGGTGTGAATATATGACTGGTGGAGCAGCGATTATATTAGGGGATGTTGGTGATAATTTTGGAGCAGGCATGACGGGAGGAATGGCTTTTGTTTATGACAAAAATAAAAATTTCAAAGATTTTGTTAACCCAGACTCATTAGTGTGGCAAGAGGTAGAAACAGACTATTGGAAAGATTTTTTAAAAAATAATCTGAAAAACTTTTTTAAGGAAACCAATTCAGTCATTGCTAAAAACATTATTGATAATTTTGAGGACGAGATATCAAAATTTGTACAAGTTTGTCCTGTTGAAATGTTAGACAAACTAGACAATCCAATTACATTAAAATCTGCTATAAAAAAAGTAAGTTAAATGAAAGATATAAATATTTTTTGTTTTGGTTTTGGGCAGGTTGCAAAAAGTTTTATTAAAAAGCTCCAGTCAGAAAAATTAAACATAAAATTATCAGTTACATCTAGAGGCAAATCTGAGTCAAAAAAATTTGAAAATTTAAACTATAATAGCTACCATTTTGATGGTTCAAAATATGATAAGGACTTAGTGAATAAATTAAATGAGTCAGATCATATCCTAATTTCAATTGCACCCGTCGATGGCATGGATATTGTTACAAAGAATTTTAAAAATCTAATTGAAAAAAAAAATTTAAAATGGATTACTTACCTTTCAGCTACGAGCGTATATGGAAATCATAACGGTGAGTGGGTAAATGAAGAAAGTGAAACTAAACCCACATCTGAAAATGGGTTAAGCAGGCTTAATGCAGAAAAATCTTGGATGGAATTAGCAAAAAATAAAGGACTGCCTATACAAATATTTAGGCTTTCCGGTATCTACTCAAATGCAAGAAATGTTTTGCTCAGAATTAAATCTGGAGAAGCTAAAATAGTTAACAAAAAAAATCATTTTTTTTCAAGAATTCACGTTGAGGATATTGCAAATATTTTGTTTGAGTCTCTAAAAAGATTTAAATCAAAGGAAATATACAATATTTCCGATGACAAACCTGCTTCTTCAGAGGAAGTGACTTTGTTTGGAACTAAACTGTTAAAAACAGATAGACCTAAAATTATCGAGTTCGATGAGATCGAAAGTGAAATGTTGAAGAATTTTTATAGAGACTCAAAAAAAGTAAGCAATAAAAAAATGAAAAATGCTTTTAATTATAATCTTAAATATCCCACATATATTGAGGGATTAAATTATATAAGAAACAATCTTATTTAATTCACTTAACATTTTTTTAATAGTTCTCTTATTGGAGAGACTATGGTCTCCATTTTTAATAATTATTAGTTTTTTTTTGGCACCATTAAACAAAGATAATACTTTTTTTGAAAAAGATGTAGGTACAACTTCGTCTTTTTTTCCGTGAAACATTGTAACATAAATTGATGCTTTAATATTTTTAGATAAAATTTTATTTTTCTTACCATCTTTTATGATTTGATGTGTTATTGGATATTCATATCCACCATGCTTAATTACAGAAATTCCTTTTTTAATAATTTCATTCTTTATTTTTTTTGAAAATTTTTTCCACATTAATCTTGTTAAAAACTCAGGTGCAGAACCAATTCCAATAAATCCTTTAATTTGTTTCTTAAAATATTTAAATTGGTTGAGAGCAATCCAAGCACCCATGCTTGAACCAATTAGGATAAAATCATTTTTATTTACTAGTCTTCTTATAGAAACTGTAGTTTCTTTACTCCAAATACTTATATTTCCTTTTCGAAACTCACCAGATGATTTTCCATGACCTGAGTATTCAAGAGTTAAAAAACCTAATTTTTTTTTAAAAGCAAACCTTTTAAATGCATTAGGTTTTTCACCCTCAATATCAGACATAAAACCCGGAAGAAAAATTATATACAGTCTTTTTTTAAAATAATTGTCTATATATCTTAGTTTCTTTGTGTTTGTAATTTTCAGATACTTAAATTTATTCATATAAAGTTGTATGATAATATATAATATTTAAAAAAATGTCGTCCACAATTAAAGTTTTGCAAGTAATTCCAAGACTGGGCTTCGGTGGTGCAGAAACAGGATGCTATGACCTTGCCCATTTCCTCGCAGAACAGAATTGTAAATCATATATAGTTACAAGTGGAGGCGAACTTTTAAAATATATACGAAAAGATAAAGTAAAAATTTTTCGATTGCCGGTTCATTCAAAAAATCCAATTTTAATGTTTTTAAATTTTATAATTATTTCGTTAATAATTATGATTTATAATATAAATATTGTTCACGCTAGAAGTAGAGCTCCAGCCTGGTCTTGTTGGGTTGCGTGTTTTTTTACTAGACGAAAATTTGTGACTACGTTTCACGGCACTTATAGCTTTTCAAGTAAAATGAAATTTTTTTATAATACTGTCATGGTTAGATCGAAGTTGATTATTGCAGGATCAAATTTTATTTTTAATCACATTAATGAGAATTATGGAAACTATATTAATAAAAGAAAAAAATTAATGGTAATTTTTAGAGGAGTAAACTTAGAGTACTTCGACTCCAATAGTGTGTCTGAAAATCAAAAAAATAAACTTGTCGAGGATTGGAAAATTAATACTGATAAGTTCATAATTCTTCTACCTGGTAGATTGACTGAGTGGAAAGGTCAAGAAATGTTTATAGAGTCCTTAAATCATTTAGTAGAACAACATAATAAACAAAATTTCCATGCTATTATTCTAGGATCAAATCAGGGTCGAAAAGTTTTCTTAAAAAAACTTCTAAATTTATCGCAAAGATTTCGGCTAAATAATAAGCTAACGTTCGTAAATCAACTTAAAAATATGCCAGCGGCTTATAAAGTTGCAGACATAGTTGTGTCGGCATCCATAAAACCCGAGTCATTTGGAAGAGTTGCTGTAGAAGCCCAAGCTATGAGCAAACCAATTATCGCAAGTAATATTGGTGGTTCAAAGGAAACTATCTTAAAAGATAAGTCCGGTATGCTTTTTACATCTGGAAATTCTAAAGAACTAGCTTTAGTTTTAAACAAGATGATGGAATTAGATAAAGACAGCCTTATTAACATGGGTATTGAGGGAAGAAATAATGTTATAAAAAAATATAATGTTGATCAAATGTGTCAAACTACCTTTACAGAATACAAGAAACTACTTAAATAAGTAAAAATGCCTGACATTCAACTTTTAGATGGAAAAAAAATAAATTTTAAAAATCAAATTAATGGTTTTGATTTAGTTAAAAAAATCAGTAAGTCACTTGAAAAGAGTGCCCTGATTATGGAGGTAGATGGCCAACTTAAAGATTTAAGTTATGAAATAAAAAAAAATGCAAAGGTAAAATTTATAACGGCCAAAGATAAAGATGGTCTTGATACGATCCGGCACGATGCAGCACACATAATGGCAATGGCTGTACAAGAACTATATCCTGGGACACAAGTTACTATTGGGCCAGTAATTGAAAACGGTTTTTTTTATGATTTCTCAAGGAAAGAACCTTTTACAAGTGAGGATTTAATAAACATTGAAAAAAGAATGTCCGAGATCATTGATCGAGATGTAAAAACTTCAAAAGAGGTTTGGGATAGAAAAAAAGCAATTGATCATTTTTTGAAAATTGGCGAAAAATATAAAGCAGAAATAATTGAGAGCATTCCTAAAGAAGAGGAAATATCAATATATCATCATGGAAAAACATGGCACGACTTGTGTAGAGGACCTCACCTTTCATCCTCTGGTAAAATAGGAAAGGCATTTAAACTTACAAAAGTTTCAGGGGCATATTGGAGAGGAGACTCTAAAAATGAAATGCTTCAGAGAATTTATGGAACTTGCTGGTCTAGTAAGAAAGAATTGGATGAGTATTTAAATAGGCTTGAAGAAGCAGAAAAAAGGGATCATAGAAAACTTGGTAAAGAAATGGATCTTTTTCATTTTAGAGAGGAAAGTCCAGGCTCAGTATTTTGGCATGAAAAAGGATGGCTTTTATTTCAAAGACTAGTTGAATACATGAGGATGAAACAAAGACTTGCTGGTTACAAAGAAATTAATACCCCTGAACTTTTGGATAGGTCACTTTGGGAAAAATCAGGTCATTGGGAAAAATTTGGTGAGCACATGTTTACGTCCGAAACACCAGACGAAAAAACTTTTGCAATAAAACCAATGAACTGCCCTGGCTGCGTTCAAATCTTTAATCAAGGATTAAAAAGTTATCGAGATTTGCCATTGAAGTTGTCAGAATTTGGTAAGGTTCATAGATACGAGCCCTCAGGTGCTTTACATGGATTGTTAAGAGTTAGAGCATTTACGCAAGATGATGCTCACATTTTTTGTACTGAGGATCAAATTACTCAAGAGTCTTTAGTAGTTACAAATTTAATTTTAGAAATTTATAAAGCTTTAGGTTTTAAAAATGTTATATTAAAATATTCTGATCGTCCGGAAAAAAGAGTGGGAGAAGATAGTGTTTGGGATAAGTCTGAAAAAGCACTTCTATCTGCGATTAAACAATCAAAATTAGAATATACAGTTAACAAAGGAGAAGGTGCATTCTATGGTCCAAAAATCGAATTTGTTTTGAGAGACGCTATTGGAAGAGATTGGCAATGTGGAACCTTACAAATTGATTTAAATTTACCTGCTAGGCTTGGAGCGTCTTATGTTGATAAAGACGGCACTAAAAAAATTCCTGTTATGTTACACAGGGCTCTATTTGGGTCTTTAGAAAGATTTATTGGAATATTAATTGAGAATTATGCAGGTAAATTGCCTTTTTGGCTATCACCATCTCAAGTGGTTATCGTGCCAATTGCTGAAGAAAACAATGAATATGTAAAAAAATTATTTGAAGATCTTTTTAAAGAAGGTATAAAATGCGAAGTGGATTTAAGAAACCAAAAAATAAATTATAAAATAAGAGAACATTCTCTGGCAAAAATTCCAATGATCTTGGTGTGTGGCAAAAAAGAAGTCAAAGATAAAACTGTTACAGTACGAAGACTTGGTTCAGAAAAGCAAGAAACATTTAAGCGAGAAGAAATAATCAAATCTATTCTTGCCGCAAACAAGCTTCCTTTAAACTAAGTGTCAAATTTTAAACCTAATTATTTTCAAAGAAGAAGTAAACCGCAAGGTCCAAAAGCGAACGAGAGGATAAGGGCTATCGATGTTCAAGTTATTGGTAGCGAAGGAAATAATTTAGGAATTTTACCACTTAACAAAGCAATCGAAGCAGCAAAAAATGAAGGATTAGATTTAATTGAAATTTCGCCAAACGCAAACCCTCCAGTTTGCAAAATAATGGATATAGGGAAATATAAATACGATTTACAAAAGAAAGCAAATATCGCCAAAAAGAAACAAAAGGTAGTGGCACTAAAAGAAATTAAATTAAGACCAGGAACAGATGTTCATGATTATAACTTCAAAATTAAAAATGCAAAAAAATTTTTAGTTAAAAAAGACAAGGTTAAATTTACAGTAAGATTCAAAGGTAGAGAAATGCAACATATAAATCTTGGAAAAGATTTAATGAATAGAATAATTGAGGACACAAAAGAAGTAGGAAAGGTAGAGACACATCCAAAATTTGAGGGAAGACAAATGATTATGATAATTCAGCCCATTTAACAAAGATAATATCATCTTGTAAAGAATATTTAATCTATATATAAGACCCAAATATTTATGCCTAAACTTAAAACAAAAAGCTCAGCAAAAAAAAGATTTAGATTTACTTCCTCAGGTAAAGTAAAAAGACCACAGGCTGGAAAAAGGCATGGAATGATCAAAAGAACTAATTCACAAATTAGAAGATTAAGAGGCTCAACGATAATGACCAAACCAGATACAAAAATAGTCAAGTCGTATATGCCTTATAACAGATAGGACTTTTAAAATGGCAAGAACAAAACGTGGAGTTACAAGCAGAGCTAAACATAACAAAGTTTTAAAAGCAGTTAAAGGTCAATACGGAAGACGTAAAAATAATATTCGTGTTGCACGTCAAGCTATGGAAAAAGCAATGCAATATGCTTACAGAGATAGGAAGACAAAGAAGCGAGAGTTTAGATCATTATGGATACAAAGAATTAATGCTGGAGCAAGAGTTGAGGGAATTACTTATTCTCAACTTATGAATGCATTAAATAAGTCAAAAATTAAATTAGATAGAAAAGTATTAGCAGAATTGGCTTATAACGACCCTGAGGTATTCAAATCTATTGTAAAAAAAGCTCAATCCTCCCTTAACTAATTAGAGTCTTTGATTTATCTTACATTTATTAAAAGAATCAAAAAACTCTATGAGTAATTTAGAAAAAATAAAATCTAGTTTTGAAAGTAAAATTCAATCTGTTAAATCCAGAGATGAATTACAGAACCTTAAAACAGAGTTTTTTGGTAAAAATGGTCAAATTACAATTCAGTTTAAAAACATGGGAAGTTTAAATGTTGAGGAAAAAAAGGGATTTGCCACAAGTTTAAATAAACTTAAAGATAATTTGAACGAACAATTAAACAAGAAATTTCACGAACTTGAATTGACAGAAATAAACGAAAAATTGAAGGATGAGAAAATAGACGTAACATTGCCCGTTAGACCTTTTAATAACGGAAAAATTCATCCAGTTTCACAAGTCATAGACGAAATTTCATCAATTTTTTCTGAGATTGGTTTTTCAGTTGCAGAAGGGCCTGACGTAGAAACCGAGTATAATAATTTTACCGCATTAAATACACCTGATCATCATCCAGCTAGGGATATGCATGATACTTTCTATTTGGAGGAAAATAAAAAATTTTTATTAAGAACTCATACATCACCTGTTCAGATTAGAACAATGCTAAGTGGAAAACCTCCGTTTAAAATTATTGTGCCTGGCAGAACATATAGGTGTGATAGTGATCAGACCCATGCACCGATGTTTCATCAATTAGAGGGGCTACATATTGATAAAAATATTACAATGAGTCATCTAAAAGGTTGCTTAGATTATTTTATAAAAGAATTTTTTGAAGTGAAAAATATTAAAATGAGATTTAGGCCTAGTCATTTCCCTTTCACAGAACCTTCAGCTGAAGTTGATATCGGTTATAAAATCGAAAATGGAAGAATATCGATTGGAGAGGGAAATAAATGGCTAGAAATTTTGGGATGTGGAATGGTTCACCCAAATGTTTTGAGAAACGTTAAAGTTGATCCAAAAAAATATCAAGGTTTTGCTTTTGGTATGGGCATTGATCGTTTAGCAATGTTAAAATATGGAATTAACGACCTTAGAGCTTTTTTTGAGAGTGATTATAGATGGCTGAATCATTTTGGCTTTGATCCTTTAGATGTTCCAACAAACTATAGAGGCTTAAGCAAATGATATTAACTATTTCATGGTTAAAAGAACATTTAAATACGAAAGCAGAGGAAAGCAAAATAATTCAGCAGTTAACTAATATTGGTTTAGAAGTCGAGGGCATTAAAGAAAATTTGGGAGAATTAGAAGATTTTAAAATTGCAAAAGTTTTAAAAGCAGAGAAGCATCCAAACGCTGATAAACTGAAAGTTTGTGATGTGAGTCTTGGTGACGGAAAAACTCTTAAGGTAGTTTGTGGAGCTCCAAACGCTAGAGAGGGTTTAGTAACAATTTATGCACCTCCAGGGGCAGTTATACCAAAATCTAAACTTAAGATAAAAATTGCAAAAATAAGAGGAGTAGAGTCTTTCGGAATGCTTTGCTCAGAAAGTGAGTTAAATTTATCAAATGAAAGTGCCGGTATAATAGAACTTAAAAACAAAGAAAAAGAGATAGGAAAACATTATTTTAAAAGTAAAAGTGAAAAAGCTATAGACATTTCTGTTACCCCAAACAGAGCGGACTGTTTAGGAGTTAGAGGTATTGCAAGAGATCTTGCGTCATCCGGTTTAGGTATCTTTAAAAAACAACCACCATTAAAGTTAAAAGAGAAATTTAAACAACCAATTAAAATTTCTATCAAAAAAGAAAAAACCCCAGGCTGTGCTGCTTTTGGAGGCATCTACCTAAAAAATGTAAAAAATAAACCAAGTCCCGAATGGCTCAAAAAAAAAATTATATCTTTAGGTCTCAAACCAATATCAGCAATAGTAGACACAACTAACTATGTTATGTTTGATCTTAATCGACCTTTACATGCCTATGACGCAGACAAGATAAATAAAGAAATTATTGTGAGGAATTCTAAAAAAGGTGAGAGCTTTGAAGCTTTAGACAATAAAAAGTATAATTTAGAAAACGATATGTGTGTGATTTCGGATAAATCTGGAGTCCTGGGCCTTGGTGGAATAATTGGCGGTAATAGATCTGGTACTGAACTTACAACAAAAAATATCTTATTAGAGTCAGCTTATTTTTATCCGTCGTCTATAAGAAAAACAGCAAAAAAACTTAACCTAGACACTGATGCTAAATATAGATTTGAAAGGGGTATAGATCCAAACTCAATTTCTGAAGGTTTAAAACTCGCTGCTTGTATAATTTTGAATATTTGTGGTGGTGAGGCTAGTAAAATTTCTGTAACAGGTAACATAAAAAATAAAAATAGGCTTATAGAATTAAAACCAGATAAATTTGAAAAAATAATAGGAACAACAATCACTGTTAACGAAATTAAAAAAATTTTATCATCGCTTGGCTGCTCTGTTAAAATAGGAAAAAATCTTATCAAGGTTATTGTGCCATCTTGGCGTCCAGATTTATTAGAAGAAATCGATTTAATTGAGGAATTAATAAGAATTAAAGGATTTGGAAAAATTGAATTAATTGAACCTGAGAGAAAAAGAATAAAAGAAACGCTTAACTTCAAGCAAAAACTTTTTCACTTATCCCAAAGGGCTTTAGCTTCAAAAGGTTACCTAGAAGCAGTTACTTGGTCCTTTACTGACTCAAAAATAGATCAACAATTTGCAAAAGAAAAAGAGATCAAAATTTTAAATCCTATTTCCAGTGATTTAAATGTATTACGAAGATCAATCTTTTCAAATTTGGCTATACATTTAAAGAAAAACCAAGATAGGGGATATCAAGACATTTCAATATTTGAAGTTGGTCCAACTTTTTTTGGAATAAATCCAGGAGAGCAACAAGTGGTTGTTGGTGGTTTAAAAACAGGAATGGTTGGAAGAAAAGGTTGGATAGAAAAAGAGAGAAAAATTGATGTTTTTGATATTAAAGCAGATGTATTAAGAACTTTAATTGAATTAGGTGTTAAAGAAGAGGATATTTATTTAAGCAGTTTGACAAAATCTTGTTATCACCCGGGTAGGTCGGGAGCTATAAATTTAAAATCTGAAAAAGGTCCGCTTTTAGCTTATTTTGGAGAATTGCACCCAGCGATCGTTACTAATTTAGAATTCAACGAAAAAAATATTTATGGATTAGAGATTTTTTTGAGCAATATTCCAGAACCAAACAAAAAAAATAGAATAAGCAAAGACAGTTACAAAGTTTCTGATTTTCAAAAATCAGAAAGGGATTTTGCTTTTGTTATAGACAGATCATATCGAGCTGGAGATCTTGAAAATATTATTAAAAGATTAGATACTTCAGTTATTAAAAAAGTGACAACTTTTGACATTTTTGAAGGGCAGAACATTCCTGAAGGAAAGAAATCTGTTGCGATTAATGTAGTCATTCAGGCTCCTGATAAAACTTTGACAGAAGAGGATTTAGATATGATAAGTCAAAAAATAATTAAATCAGTTAAAGAAAAAACAGGCGCAACCATAAGATCATAATGTCAGATATAAAAAGAATACGTAATTTTTCAATAATTGCGCATATAGATCACGGTAAATCTACAATAGCCGACCGTATTATTCATAAGTGCGGAGGACTTACTGACAGGGAAATGTCAGCTCAAGTTCTTGACTCTATGGATATAGAAAAAGAAAGAGGCATTACTATAAAAGCTCAAACTGTTAGATTAAATTATAAATCTAATGATGGAAAAGATTATATTTTAAATATTATTGATACACCGGGACATGTTGATTTTAGTTATGAAGTAAGTAGGTCATTATCAGCTTGCGAAGGCTCTTTGTTGATAGTTGATAGTACCCAGGGTGTTGAAGCTCAAACATTAGCAAACGTTTATCAGGCTTTGGAAATAAATCATGAGATTATCCCAATTCTTAATAAAATAGATTTACCTGCATCAGATGTTGAAAAAACAAAAAAGGAAATAGAGGACGTTATAGGAATTGATACATCAAAAGCCATTTCTTGCTCCGGAAAAACCGGTGAGGGAATTGATGACATTTTAGAGGCTATAATAAAAAATCTTCCTGAGCCAAAAAGTCATGAAAAATCAAAATTAAAATCGTTATTGGTAGATAGTTGGTATGACAGCTATCTAGGTGTTGTAATATTAGTAAGAGTTATTGATGGAAAAATAAAAAAGGGCATGAAGATAAGATTAATGTCCAACGACCAAGAACATATAATTGAAAAAGTTGGAGTATTTACCCCAAAACCAACGGATATAGAAGAATTAGATTCAGGACAAATTGGATTTATTATCACTGGTATTAAATCTTTGTCTGAAACAAAAGTTGGAGATACGATTTGTGATGCTACAAATCCTATCAACACTCCTCTACCTGGTTTCAAACCTAGTAGGCCTGTTGTCTTTTGTGGTTTATTTCCAATAGATAGTTCGGAATATCAAAAACTTAAAGATGGTTTGGCCAAACTTAAATTAAATGATTCAAGCTTTTCATACGACGCTGAATCATCTACTGCACTTGGCTTAGGTTTTAGATGTGGGTTTTTAGGGTTATTACACCTTGAAATTATTACAGAAAGACTTGAAAGAGAATTTGGTGTCAGTCTCATAACAACAACTCCAGGAGTTATTTATAAAGTACACAAAATAAAAAATGAGATAGTAAATTTACAAAATCCATCTAACATGCCTGATCCTTCCCAAATAATTAAAATTGAAGAACCTTGGATCAAAGCAACAATTATCACGCCAGATGAATATTTGGGCTCAATAATAAAAATTTGCCAAGAAAAAAGAGGAGTTCAAACAAACTTAACTTACTCTGGAAATCGTGCGGTTCTATCATATGACTTGCCTTTAAATGAAATAGTATTTGATTTTAATGACAGGCTAAAATCTGTTTCGAGTGGATATGCAAGTTTTGAGTATGAAATAACTGGTCACAAGGAAGGAGATTTAGTCAAATTAAATATTTTGGTCAACGCAGAACCCGTTGATGCTCTTGCTATGATAATTCATAGAGATTTTGCAGAGAAGACCGGTAGACAAGTTTGTGAAAAACTAAAAGACTTAATTCCAAGGCACAACTTTATGATTCCTGTTCAAGCAGCAATTGGAGGAAAAATAATTGCAAGGGAGTCTATCAAAGGCTTTTCAAAAGACGTTTTAACAAAAATTCACGGCGGAGGAGCTGGAGATAGAAAGAGAAAACTTTTAAAAAAACAAAAGAGAGGTAAAGCAAGGTCAAAACAATTCGGAAGAGTAGAAATACCCCAGGAGGCATTTATTGGAGTTTTAAAAATAAGCAAAGAGTCATAATGAAAAAATTATTTATTATTTCTAATGAGAGTGTTTTAAGTAATGAAAATAATTTTTTTTGCGATAATATAGACTTAAAAACTATTTCTGAGGGACTTAAGGATAAATTTGAAGTTAAAATAATAGCTCGAAAGTCCAAAAAAGAAAGATCACATCAAATTAAATTAAAAAATATTGAAATTTACGGAAATATAATAAATTTTTTAATAGGCCTTAAAAAAAATTTTAAAAATGATCATGAAAGCAAATATTTAATAATTTCAATAACTCCGTTTACTTTTTTAGCCAGTATTTTGCTTAGAATGTTTAACAAAAGATCAGTTGTGTATCTTAGAAGTGATGGATACGAGGAATATAAATCTATCTTAGGTTTTATAGGACCGATTATCTATCATTTTATGTTTTCCATTGTTACAAGAATATTCCCTATTCTAAGTTGCGGAACTCGAATTCTTAAAGGTAAAAAGGGAAATATAGTTTTGCCTTCACAAATTAATAATAATTGGATAACAGAAAATAATAGTACTCAGATCGAAAAGGTTAAACTTCTTTATGTTGGAAGACTAAAAGTTGAAAAAGGTATTTTTTCTTTTTTAGAAATTTTAAAAAAAGATCCTGACAAATATATTTTATCAATCATTGGATCTGAAAAGAATAAAGTAACTAAAATTAATCAGAAAAATGTAAATGTTTACGAGATAGAAAATAATGAACAAAAACTTATTCAAATTTATGATGAGCATAATATTTTTGTTTTGCCATCTTTTACCGAAGGACATCCGATGGTATTATTAGAAGCTCTTTCGCGACTTAGACCAGTTATTATTTTTCCTGAAATTGAACATGTAATTGGTAATAAAAAAGGGATTTTTGTAGCTGAGAGAAATTACGCAAGTTTTGCTGAAAGAGTAAATTATATAATTAAAAATTACCCAAGTATTCAGAATGAAATGAAAAAAAATGATTTGCCAACAAAAAATAAATTTCTGCAAGATCTTGGAAGTTTTGTTTATAATATTTAAAAGGAGAGGTGGCCGAGTGGTTGAAGGCGCACGCTTGGAAAGCGTGTAAACGGGAAACCGTTTCGAGGGTTCGAATCCCTCTCTCTCCGCCATT